>CEUS01039692.1_pt1 | contig 24451 bp, 24 predicted proteins | sample 427031 | NCBI WGS metagenome assembly CEUS01 (sample SAMEA2622837, study PRJEB7988) | marine metagenome | biome: marine biome (ENVO:00000447); feature: marine epipelagic mixed layer (ENVO:xxxxxxxxx); material: "saline water (ENVO:00002010), including plankton (ENVO:xxxxxxxx)" | depth 140 m | reverse complement strand
TAACCGAGTTACCTATAACTTCCACGAATCCACCGCTCACTTCGAACAAGGTATCTTGGCCATCTTTTCTGACGGTTATTGCTCCAGATTTTATCTCAGTAACCAATGCGGCATGATGAGGAAGTATACCTAGATAGCCTTCCACTCCAGGAACCATTATTAGATCTACTTCGTCTGAAAACAATTGTCGTTCAGAACTTATTATATCTACTTTCATAAACCGTTCCTTCTCTATTGAGCTCGCATCGCTGCAGCAGCCTCTACTGCTTCTTCTATGCTACCTACCATGTAGAAAGCTTGCTCTGGTAAGTCATCATGCTTACCATCCAAGATTTCACCGAATCCCTTCACAGTATCGGCAATCGAAACATATCTGCCTGTACGACCTGTAAACACTTCTGCAACGAAAAATGGTTGTGTAAGGAATCTTTGTATCTTCCTTGCCCTGGCTACGGTAAGTTTGTCCTCTTCAGACAACTCTTCCATACCAAGTATTGCGATTATGTCCTGTAAGTCTTTATATCTCTGAAGAACCTGTTGTACTCCTCTAGCAACCCTGTAATGCTCGTCCCCAACTACATTTGGGTCCAAAATTCTTGAGTTAGAAGACAGGGGATCTACAGCAGGATACAATCCTTGCTCAGTTAGAGCCCTATCCAAAGATATCGATGCATCCAAATGCCCGAATGTAGTCACAATGCCTGGGTCCGTATAATCGTCCGCAGGAACATATATAGCCTGCAAGGAGGTTATAGAGCCCTTCGTAGTAGTTGTAATACGCTCCTCGAGTGCTCCCATTTCAGTACCAAGGGTAGGTTGATAGCCCACTGCTGAAGGCATTCTTCCCAACAATGCTGAGACTTCCATGCCGGCAAGTATGTATCTGTATATGTTGTCAATAAAGAGCAATACGTCCTGACCTTCTCGATCTCTGAAATACTCTCCCATTGTCAGACCCGTGAGTGCTATTCTAAGACGAACTCCAGGAGGTTCATTCATCTGCCCGAATACGAGAACCGTGCTATCTAGCACACCAGACTCCTGCATCTCATGCCAGAGGTCATTTCCTTCTCTAGATCTCTCACCAACACCTGCGAATACAGAATACCCCTCATGCTCAGTAGCAATGTTGCGAATTAGTTCTTGAATTATGACTGTCTTACCGACTCCTGCACCACCATATGCCCCAATTTTACCGCCTCTTGTAAAAGGTGCAATGAGATCCAAAACTTTTATGCCTGTTTCCAACATACTAGCTTCGGTCTCTTGCTCATCAAAGGAGGGAGGCTGTCTATGAATCGGCCATCTCTCTTCAGCTTTAACTTCCCCTAGTCCATCAAGTGGGTCGCCAGTGACATTGAACAATCTGCCAAGTGAAGCAGATCCCACAGGCACGGATATTGGCTCACCTGTATCTACAACCTCAGTGCCTCTAGTTAGACCTTCTGTCGGGCCCATCGCTAGGCACCTAACCCAGTTATTACCTATATGCTGTTCAACCTCTAGAACAAGTTTCTCACCAGAGTTGTCCAGCTCTAGTCCGTTGTACACAGATGGCAGATCATCAGGTGGAAACTCGACGTCTACAACCGTACCAATTATCTGAACTATTGAACCTTTAGTACCTTGTGCCATAATTCTTTATCTCCCTCTCGGATCGAAGTAAATTCTTACCCTTCTAGGGCAGCTACTCCTCCTACTATATCAAGAAGTTCCGTCGTAATAGACGCCTGACGAACTTTATTCATCAGAAGCGTTAGATCTTGTATCATTTCATTAGCGCTGTCTGTAGCACTACTCATAGCAACCATGCGTGCAGAATGTTCGCTGCCTATATTTTCTAATATAGCCTGATATATCTGCACTTCAACAAACTTGGGAAGCAGCGAATCTAGAACCTGATTAGCATTCGGCTCGTATATATACCCACTATTGTTACCGTCTTCAACCTCAATTGGCTCTACAGGAAGAAGTTTCTTTATTGTGGGTACCTGAAGTACAGTTGACATAAATTTACTATATGAAACGTATACTTCATCTACTTTTCCTGATCGGTAGTCTTCAATCACTACCTCTGATATATCCTGTGTATCAGATAAAGTTGGAGTATCACCTATGTCCATAACAAGAGACCTTACCTCTATACCAGATCTAGAAGCGAAATCTCGCCCTTTTCTACCAACTATAACTGAGTCTAAAGGTAGTTCTAAACCTGCCACAAACCTACCAAGGTTCCTGTTTAGATTCCCATTCAACCCTCCGCACAAGCCTCTATCAGGAGTGATATGTACGACTCTTATCTTTCTTACTTCGCGCTGTTCCATCAAAGGATGTACGTCGTCGCCTAGATCTCCAGATTGAGCTGTGATATGCCCAATAATTTGAGATATAGTATCTGCATAGGGTCTACTGTCTGTAAGCCTTTGTTGCGATCTCCTCATCTTCGAGGCAGCTATCATCTCCATGGCTCGCGTAACCTTAGCCGTGTTTTGAACACTTCTTATTCTATTTCGTATGGTTCGTATATTAGCCATTTATAAATCCAATTTTATGTTTATTAGTATGAAAACGTTTTCTTAAACTCAGTTATTGCTGAAGTTAATGACTCTGTAATTTGATCATCGAGTTCTTTCTTTTCAACTATAGCTTCTATCACAGCGGAATGAGAGGATTCCATGTACCTATGGAATTGAATTTCAAACTCTCTTATGCTCTCTTCAGGTACGTCATCCAAATATCCGTTTGTAACAGCGTACATGATCGACACCTGCTTACCAATATTCATAGGTTCGTACTGCAACTGTTTAAGAACCTCGGTAACTACTCTACCGCGGTCTAATTGAGCCCGAGTTGCTGCATCCAGATCTGAGGTCCCGAACTGAGCGAATGTAACCAGTTCTCTGTATTGAGCCAAGTCTAATCTGAGTCTTCCCGCTACCTGTCTCACGGCCCTAGCCTGTGCAGCGCCTCCTACACGGGATACTGACAAACCTACGTTAACGGCAGGTCTTATACCAGAGTTGAATAAGTCAGCCTCCAAGTATATCTGTCCATCAGTTATGGATATTACATTTGTAGGAATGTAGCCAGAAACGTCTCCTGCCTGGGTTTCAATTATTGGTAAGGCAGTTAGTGATCCGCCTCCCGATGCGTCATCTAATCTAGCAGATCTCTCTAATAATCTACTATGGAGATAGAATACATCTCCAGGGTAAGCTTCCCTTCCAGGTGGTCGCCTTAGCAATAGTGACATCTGTCTATATGCCCAAGCATGCTTAGACAGGTCGTCATATATTATCAGGGCATCTTTCCCCTGTTCCATAAATTCTTCGCCCATAGCAGTCCCGGCAAACGGCGCCATATACTGCAAGGCTGCTGAATCTGAGGAGTTAGCTGCTACAACAATAGTATGTTCCATTGCCCCATAAGATTCCAGCAGACCAACTGTTTGTACTACTTTGCTCGCTTTTTGACCAACCGCAACGTATATGCATACGAGGTCTCCGCCTTTTTGATTTATTATGGTATCTATTGCTATAGCGGATTTACCCGTTGATCTATCTCCGATGATAAGCTGTCTTTGACCTCGTCCAATTGGAGTCATACCATCTACAGATTTTATACCAGTCTGCATAGGAACAGAGACCGACTTGCGGTGTGCTACGTCAGCTGCAACTCGTTCAATAGCTCTGTTACTTGTAGTATTTATTGGTCCCTTACCATCTATTGGCCTACCCAGTGCATCGACTACCCTGCCAAGCATAGCCTCCCCGACTGGAACTGCAGCGACTCTACCAGTCGATCTGACCTCGTCACCTTCCTTGACTTGAGTCTCATCACCAAGTATAACAACACCTACGCTGTCTTCTTCTAAGTTCAGTGCTATTCCCATAATTTCGTTTGGAAATTCAACCAATTCAGTGTATCGAACCCCGCTTAAGCCTTGCACTCGAGCAACGCCGTCACCTGATTCAATAACTGTTCCGACGTCAACCATAGAGACTTCTTTGCCAAATTCCTCTATCTGACGCTTAATTACTGACGTTATGTCTTGTCCACGAACTGCCATATTCTTACCCCTGCATCAAAAAATTGGAGAACGCACTTAACTTGCGCCCTCAGCCAAAGATTTTCTAAGATCCCTAAGCCGAGTCTTGACACTGCCATCTAATATCTTATCTCCTACCCTAGCTACCAGCCCAGCTGTCATTTCCGAATTCACTTCGGTTGTAAGTTCTATATCCTTACCAACAACCTCACTCAGAAACTTGGATAGCCTACTCTGACTCTGCTTTGTCATTACTACGGCACTCACCGCATGAGCCCTCTGAAGTCCACTCTCCTGATCAAGTATCTTGTTATACTGATTGAGTATATCTGCGACCAGGCTAGTTGTGTCCCTCTGGATAAGCATTCCCATAAGATTAACAACCAATCTATCTACTTCTCCTAAGTTAGTTGTAATCAAATCAATCTTTTTCTCTACTCGAATGTTAGGCATTCCAAGGAATGCCGTGATTCTCGAATCATCTAATATATCTCGACAAAGTTCCAGGCCAAGTTTACACTTCTCAACTGACTTGTTTTCGCTTGCCAGTTGATACAAAGCTAATGCATATCTCTTTGATGAAGGATTCTTAGCCATCTTATCTTACTTATCCCCTACTTTATTTCAGGGCTTTCCTCCAATACTTTATCGATTATGTCCTTGTGTGTTTTAGCGTCAAGCGATTTATCAATAATCTTTTCTGCGGCCAGTATTGCTAGTTCGGAGAAATGAAGCCTGACTTGATCGATTGCATCGTCTCGTTCTCTCTGAATATCGGCTTTGGCTCTTTCCCTATAACTTTCAGCATCCTGTCGAGCCTTTTCCATTTCTTCATCCCTATATCTGTCAACCATTGCTCTGGTTTGAGCTAATAGCGCCTGCCCTTCCTGTCTTCCCTCGTCCAGTTTCCTTTCGATATCTGCCTGTTGTGTGGCAGCTTCTTCTTGTACCCTTTCAGCGGCTTCTAAGCTTTCTCTAATCTTTTCGGCGCGCTCGTCCAGCATCCTAAGTATGGGCTTGTACCCAACCTTATACAGGATGATAAGAAGAATGACGAAGTTTACTAAATAAACCGCCAGACTTGGTAAATGAAATCCCAGGTCTGCCATAAAAAATCCTCCTGGATCTCTCTAGTCTACTTTAATTCTTAATTCAAATCCCTAGTGTAACCTAAGCTACGAATATCAATACTACAGCGACAACCAAAGCGTAAATCGCAATAGCTTCAGCGAACGCTATAGCCAGAATCATGTTGGTGAGAATTGCTCCCCTTGCTTCTGGATTTCTACCGATGGCGTTCATCGCCGCCGCACCCAGCACTCCAATACCAACGCCGGGTCCTACAGCTCCTAGCCCGATGGCCAATGCTGCCGACAACAATTTTACTGCTTCTGCCTCCATGATTCCTCCTTATACTATAATAACAAGTTATTTTAGACATATAGTTTGTCTAATCAGCTCTTTCATCAATACCTCAGACTAATCCTGTTTAGTGTATAGAGCCAATACACCGCCCAAGATGGCAGCTAGAAGACCAACTGCCGCTACACCGAGTCCCAGGAAAATCACTTCCATTTGAAATTATCCCCCAGTTTAATAATATTCCGCCTCCTAATGCTCTTCACCCTCATGAGGGGTCACAGCAACCACCACGAATACAAGCGTCAAACCACCAAATATCAAAGCTTGTATCAATCCAACTAAGAGTTCCAATCCATAGAAAGGTAATACAGCCACGAACGGAATTAGGTAGGTAATCATGATTAGCAGAATTTCTCCAGCTGTCATGTTACCAAACAACCTAAATGTGAAGCTGACTATCCTTATGAATTCGCTGAGAAGTTCCAGTACGCCTACAAAAATGTCAATAGGAACTTGTGAAAAATTACCCTTACGTATATTTTCCGTTGGGAAAAATTTACTCAGATAACCTATTCCAAGTATCCTAAGACCCCAGTATTCTACAAATATAAACGACACTATTGCCAAGGCAATAGGCATATTTAGGTCGGTGCCCGCAGGCCTAAGTACATGTCTAACTAGCTCGCCCTCTTCGTTTAGAATGCCAAAAGTAGGGTAAATAGGAAGTAGTCCTGCCCAAGCATTACACAGGACGAACAAGAATATTGTAGCCATTACAGGGAAGAATTTCCTGGCATTTTCAGCTCCGGCCACGCCGTTAACAAAATTATACAGTGACTCTATAACGAACTCCACGAAATTTTGCAGCCCACTCGGTACAAGCTTCATACGCCTGGTGGCGAAGTAGAAAGTAGCAATTAAAAGAATTGTAACTATCCACGATGACAGGATTGTGTTCGTAAGCACAAGGCCATCCCCTGCTCCAATCATCCCACTTTCCGCATGATGGTCACCATGATGGTCACCATGATCATCCTTGGAATGGTCGTCTTTAGCATGATCATCCTTAGCATGATCATCCTTGGAATGGTCTGCATGGGTGTCCTTAGCATGCGAGTCTGTGGAGTGAACCTCAGTTGAGGTCTCGAGGTTAACGAAGATTTTTTGTGGCGGTATATGTGGAACTGGTTGAGGTACAAGACTCTCCTGACCCATTATTTTCGAGCCAATTGCACCAGTTACAAATCCTGATAATGCTAGTGCCAGAATAACTATTACACTTATAGCAGTTATACTTCTCGCTGATGTCATATAGCACTCACTAAGATTATATTATTACGATCCACCAATTGACTATCTAATTTGCCCTCGTAATATCTTTAACCATCTTATAAATACCGTAGAAGGCCAAAATAGTGCCTATCAAGACTCCCAGTAGAGTGAATACCGGTTCCGTAGAGAGCCTTCTATCAATCCAGAGACCCCCAAACATACCGAAGAATAGGCACACTACTATGTACCACCCTACCCCAATCAATTGAAGAGAAACCATCACTGTTCTGTTCTTCAACTAATCCTCCAGCACCTCAGAACTTGCGCATCGTATCATATAGAGTTATCTGGGTCAACGCCTATTTACACAGAATTTAGAGTTGGTTTTTTTGCAAACAATACCAATATAGCTCCGAGAATATTTATTATTGCAAATATAAATAATGCGATATCGTAGTTACCAAAGCTATCAAACATAAAGCCCGCAAATAATGGAGCCATTACTGAAGTGCCGCTCAGGAAAAATGCCGACAAACCGAATATCGTAGCAAATGCCTTGCGCCCAAAATAGTCTCCCCGAAGGGCAGTGAATAAAGCGCCTCTACCTCCCCAACCCATACCAAAAAGGCAAGCAAAAAGCAGCGCCGTAAAAATATCATGTATAAACATCGCTGCAAGAACTCCGATTGCTTGTATAATCGAGAATCCGAATATAAGCCAAGGCTTAGGAATTCTGTCTCCGAAATAGCCTCCTACGACCCTAGAACCCATCGCAAGAAATGTATATATAGCTACCACTGTACCTGCCAATTCTAATGATAACCCAGCGTCATAGAGCATAGGTATTGTATGAACCTGTAGAGCCCCAACAACCATTGCCGTAAGTCCATGACTAAAAGTAATTAACCAAAATGCAGATGTAGCCATAGCTTGTCGGGCAGTAAAATCAGCCTCGTAACCATCACCCGTCGACACTTTCCCAAAGTCATCCCCGCTACGCATTGGATCCCTATGTTCTGATAGCACATCTCCGTCAGGTAGCTGATTATACTCTTCAGGCCTATTCCTGATCAGCCTAGTTATAGGATACGCCAAGACCAAGAATATTATTGACATTATAACCGCCATCGAGCGCCACCCAATGGCATTTATGCCTATAGCCAATAACGGAACCAGCACTCCTCCTAAATACACACCCATGCCGGCCAATGCTATCGCTATACTCCTTCTTCTTATAAACCAGTTGTTGACTGCAGCTATCATAGGCAAAAAACCACCGAAACCCTGGCCTACAGCAATAACCATAAACCCTATATAGAAGCTTAGGACGCCGTTCGATAAAGCAAATACAAAGAACCCTGCGGCAAGAAATATATAGCCAATCAATACCATTCTGCGGGAGCCGAACCTATCAGTTAGGATGCCTTCCAACGGCCCCATGACAGTCCCTTCAAGTCTGGCCAAAGCAAATGCTCCAGATAAGACGGTTCTGCTCCACCCAAACTGGCGTTCGAGTGCTACGAAGAAAACACCTAGCCCATGAGATGCTGCACCAGTTGCCAATGCTATGATGCAAACAGACAGGGATATCAACCACCAACCGTAAAATATTTGTCTTCTTGAACTCAATTTACATTATCAGATGTAGGTAGCCAGACTTTATTTATATCGCAGTTCAGTTGTCTTCACTGAAGAAATCTCCGCTCTTGCCTCCGACTTTACTAATTAGCCGTATATTTTCTATTTTCATAGCCTTATCAACAGCCTTACACATATCATAGATGGTAAGAGCCGTAATAGAAACGGCCATTAGGGCTTCCATTTCAACTCCGGTTTTTGCTGTCGTATTCGCAGTACATTTGATTTCAATACAGGAATCATCTTTATTAATAGCCAAGTCCACAGTCACGTTATTCAGAGGCAAAGGATGGCAAAGGGGTATCAACTCCGATGTTTTCTTAGCTCCCATAATGCCAGCTATTCTAGCCACCGTTAGGACGTCGCCTTTACTAACCTGCCCATCCTCAACAAGCTGAACCGTTTTGCTGCTCATAAGCACCCTACCTGATGCCAACGCAGATCTAGCAGTATCATCTTTCCATCCGACGTCTACCATAACTGCCCTTCCTTCTGCATCTATATGGGATAACGATGAAGAAGGATCGCTATCAGGATTCTCTGCCTTATAACTAGCCAATTGATCAGCCCTCTCATTCCCTGGATTTCCATCATGGCCCTTAACCCATTGCCAAGTTACATCTCTATCTGAAACCAATGTATCCAATTGCGACCAAAGATCCGTATTGGCATTACGTTTCCAACCTTTTGTCATAGTATTTACAAGGTATAGACTATCGCTATTAAGAAGAATTAGAGAATTTTTCGGACATGCCTCTAGTCCTTTAATCGCTGCAAGAACTTCCATCCTATTATTCGTAGTGTTTTCTTCACTGCCTGAAAATTCTTGATAACTATCGCCGTTACGGACTATAGCAGCCCACCCTCCCAGTCCTGGGTTACCCTTACATGCACCATCTGTATATATCTCTATGGAAGCCATATTACGCCTACATTAACCTATATTAAACTACAAACATACAATCCATTCCAACCACTATCCCCAAATATTACCCACCTATTTGATACATCTCTACCTTGCCAGGAACTGGCCTGGTCAATGAAGACCTTATCTCAGAATATCTATCATTCCTTGCTCCCCAAGTATTCCTAATTATCTCTTTCAGTTCGGAGTCGTCAGCAGAGGAGCGCAGATGATCGCGTAAATCTTTTCCTTCGTTAGCAAAAAGGCAGGTGAACAATTTCCCATCTGTAGACAGACGAGCTCTAGTACAATCGCTACAAAACGGCTCTGTTACTGAAGATATAAACCCTATCTCTCCGATACCATCCAGATATCTATACCTATCAGCGACTTCTCCACTGTAATTCTTATCTATAGGCTCTATGGGCATTTCCATATTTATCTTTTCTACTAGCTCTTTTGAGGAAACTACTTCACCTAACTCCCATCCGTTTATATTCCCTACATCCATAAACTCTATGAATCGAACTATAACTTGACGTTCCTTAAAATATTTAAGCAGATCTATTACAGAGCCATCATTTATACCTTTTTGTACGACTGTGTTGACCTTAACAGGAGTCAAACCGACATGTATAGCTTCATCTATAGAATCTAGCACTCTCTTTACACCGAAGCCCCTCCCATTCATTCTGCCAAATATATCGTCATCAAGACTATCTAAACTAACAGTAATCCTCTCTAATCCAGCTTCTTTAAGGCTTCTGGCTTTTTCCTTTAATAAGTATCCATTAGTGGTTAGGGTTAAATCTTCTATACCTTCTATGCCTGATAAAAGTCCAATTAATTGTTCTAAGTCAGCTCTGACTAATGGCTCGCCACCGGTTATACGTATTTTAGTGGTGCCCAATGTCACAAAAATTCTCACCAACCGAGCAATTTCCTCAAATGAGAGTAACTCTTCCCGATTAAGAAAATTATATCTTTCTCCAAATATCTCTGCGGGCATGCAGTATGGACATCGGAAATTGCACCTATCGGTAACCGAAATTCGCAAATCCCTAAGCATTCTCCCAAACAAATCTTTCGTCACTTCATTCTGCGCCATATATTTTACCTTGTCAGACTGACTATTTTACTTATGTACACTATATTCAAAACTAGACTATAGATGCTAGATATTCTTTAACCTTCATAGAAGCTACTCCTCTATGACTAATAGAATTCTTGCTTTCTATACTAAGTTCAGCCATATTTGCACCCAAAGCTGGTATGTAGAATATAGGATCATACCCAAAGCCTCCTGGACCTTTAGGCTCTTCGCTTATTATACCTTCGCACACTCCTTCAAATATCACAACTTCCCGGCCTGGACTACATAAGGCCATCACGCAGCGGAATCGGGCATTACGACGATCGAAAGGTACGCCTCTCAATTTATCTAAAAGATAATCGACTTTATCTTGATCCGAGGCATTAGGTCCAGCATACCTTGCAGACATCACTCCTGGTTCGCCATCAAGCACATCGACCTCCAACCCTGAATCATCTGAAAGACTCGTTAGACCACTCAAAGATGAGAAAGCCTCGGCTTTCAATATCGCATTTTCTCTAAAAGTCTGCCCACTTTCTTCTACTTCCAAGTGAATCCCTTGTGCCAAGGGAGTAGTGATTTCTAACCCCAAATCACTAAGCAGAACTGACATCTCTCTCAATTTGCCAGAGTTGTTAGTAGCAAGCAAGAGTTTATTTTGTTTTATATACAATGAAATCTGAGCCTCAGCTAGGTCTGCAAATTACTCCATATTAGGCGAGTATATACCCTGGCGAGCAGCACTAGTCAATTTAGCCCGGTGATAGAATGCCTGTTGTGCATCTGTAACATTGCCCTTTTCACCCCCCCAAGCCTTTAATGGAGCCGCCTGTAGCCCTCTTCCATACGAAAAGCTAAGTTGCCATGGTGCACCTACCAAAGATGCCCGCTTATTTATCGCATTGAGATTAACTGTAGCTTCTTGATCGCTCTGACCGCCCGAGAGGAAAACGATGCCAGGAACTGCTGAAGGTACGGATCTACTGAAGCATGTAATGGTTTTCTCTGCGACTTCTTCTGATCCCGCCCTAGATGATGCAGTACTACCAGATAACACCATACTAGGCTTGAGCAACGTCCCCTCCAAAAGAACCTTTTGCTTCGCCAATTGGGAGTACACTTCTTTCAGGGTCGCTTCATTGACTTCGAGGCACCTCTCTATAGAGTGATTCCCATCCATCAGGACCTCAGGTTCTACTATCGGAACCAACCCTGCTTCCTGACTTAGAGCCGCATATCTAGCCAATGCATGGGCGTTTGCTTCTATACAATACGAACTTGGAATTTCATGCCCAATAGTTATCACGCCACGCCACTTTGTGAATACCGCACCTAATTCGGCATATTCCCTAAGTCTATCCCGCAGGCCATCCAGCCCTTCGGTTACTAGTTCAGTCTCTGCAGATGGCAGAGACTGAGTACCTTTATCTACTTTTATACCAGGGAGTATTCCTTGACCTGTAAGAACTTTTACTAGAGGAGTTCCATCAGCTCCATTCTGTCTAAGTGTTTCGTCAAACAATATTATCCCACTTATGTATTCTGAAGCACCTTCAGTCCTGAACAATAACTCCCTATAGTCTCTTCTATTATCTTCTGTAGATTCTACATTTATGCTATCAAATCGCCGTTTTATAGTACCACCACTCTCATCAGCAGCAAGTATGCCTTTCCCTGGTGCTACCAATGCATTAGCAGTTTTGACTAATTTTTCTATATCCATTTCAGGCCTCCTTATTAATACATTAATACAAAATCAGATGTTTCCCTATTTATGATCCAATAGTCTGAACAACCTTATTTACTACGTCTTTATTGCCTAAAATAAGTGGAGTTCTTTGATGTAGTTGTTCTGGCATAACATCCATTATACGAACATAGCCTGTCGAGGCTGCTCCCCCTGCCTGCTCAGCGACAAAGCCCAATGGATTAGCCTCATACATAAGTCTCAGGCGACCTTCAGGACGTTTTGTGTCCGCTGGGTACAAGAATATACCACCTTTTAGGAGGTTCCTATGGAAGTCAGCAACTAATGACCCAACATACCTTAGTGAATATCCATTGCGAAGGTCCGACACAGCTTGCCTAGTATTTACATCTAGTTCCTCGAAATTACCTTCATTAGTACTATAGTATGGGCATTCTTCAGGTATGACTATATCTCTATTTGTTAGGAAGAATTGTCCAGTGGCTGGATCTAACGTAAACCCTTGAACGCTGTTCTCTGTAGCAGCAACCATGACAGTGCTAGACCCATAAACTACATAAACTGCGGCTACTTGTTCATTTCCTGGCTTCAACAGGCTATCTGCACTGACCTCCTCATCAAGATCCCTTTTCCATATACCAAAAATCGATCCAATACTAACTGCAACATCTATATTAGAAGAACCGTCCAAAGGATCCATTAACACTATATATGCGTGATCATCGCTCCGACCCGCAACAACAGGGTCCTCAATTTCTTCACAACCGATCACTGCAACTTTCCCACTATTACTAAGCTCGTCGACAAAAATATCTGAACTCGCAGCATCAAGTCTTTGTACTATTTCCCCCTGAACATTAGTATCACCCGTGGTACCTAGAACGTCGGCAAGAGCAGCTTGTTGAACTTGTTCGTTTACTCGCACTGCACCTTGGGCAATTGACTGTATAACATGGGCCAATCCAGAGTATCTAGAGGATTTACCTAATGAGGCATTTAGAAATTCACTAATACTGTTTCTGTCATAATTTTCGCGCAAAACTGGCACCCCTTTCAGTAATACAGTGAATCATAAGATAAAGCCCTGAGTTAGCTATGAAACGCTAATCAAATTCTACCGTTTGGATAGACAGAGTGTCAATAATTTTTGATCTTAGATAACCACCCCAGTTTAGTAATTGACAAACATATATCTGAAGTTTAAAATCCGCCGTGCAACCGACTGTCAGCAATGAAGCGGTTAGCTTGATGGATAGGCACGGATTGGAGGCCGCGGGGACCATGAGACCACGACGGCATACAACTGCAGATTATATTTTCGAAACCTTCCAGTCCTTACCTAAAGGACAGGGAAGGTTTCTTGTTTTTGAGAGTGGATAGATGACTGAATCAGTGATAGATATTTCAGGTATAAGCATTGGGCATTACACCGACACAGCATCTGGCACTGGGTGTACAGTGATTCTGTGTCCAGATGGAGCAGTTCCTGGAGTAGATGTTAGAGGTTCCGCTCCTGGCACACGGGAAACAGATCTTATGCGTACTGGTCACATGATTAGACATATACATGGCCTAGTATTAAGTGGCGGGAGCGCCTTTGGCCTCGAATCAGCCTCTGGGGTTATGAGATATCTAGAGGAAAACAATATCGGGTACAAGGTAGCAAATTCGGTAGTTCCTATAGTTCCTGCAGCCATAATTTTTGACCTTGGATTTATTGATAATAAGATAAGACCAGGAATCGCTGAAGGTTACCTTGCAGCGAAGAATGCCACTATTGGTACAGTGCAGGAAGGAAATGTTGGTGCTGGAACTGGTGCAACAATCGGCAAAGCAATGGGTATAAAGAATGCCACAAAGGGAGGTCTTGGCACATACTGCATGACAGTAGCCGGGGTGAAAATAGCAGCAATAGCCGTTGCTAACCCATTCGGAGATGTAGTTGACCCTGAAACTGGCATCATAATTGCTGGTGCACGAGGGAAACATAATGAATTCATTAATACTAGCAACTATTTACTTCAGGGCAGTGCCGGGAAATCTGAAACTGATCTTTCTAATACAACACTAGCCGTGGTAATAACCGATGCAGACCTTACCAAAGAAGAGGCAAACAAGTTGTCTCAAAATGGCCAAAATGGACTATCCCTAGCAATCCGCCCTGCCCACACAACTGGAGATGGAGACGTCGTATTCGCTCTAGCTACTGGCAAATCAAAACTTAAACCCGATATGCGCCAACTAGGTATAGCAGCTTCAAAAACAGTCTACAAAGCAATAATACAAGCAGTAAGATCTGCCGAGTCACTTGGTGGAATCCCATCAGCAAATGAAATCGGGCAAATATGAAAAGTAATATCCTAAGTCTAGTAATGCCAAGACTATTAGGCTGGAGTGTAGTAACTCTAGGCATGGGAATAGGTTTGATCGTTGCGGCCTTCTTTGTCGGAGAATACACACCACAATTGGCTTATTGGGGAGGGGCACTATTATTATTTGGAACGATTTTGGTGGCTTCTTATCTTCTACTGGCAAGAGGAATACAGGAGAAATAGAGCAATAAATGAACCTCGTTACGGAACGCAGAATAGGATTCATAGGGGCAGGTAAGGCAGCTAATGTAATAGCTACTGCTCTACATGACTGTGGATATACTATTTCCTCAATCAGTAGTAGAGACATATCTTCTGCAACAAGTCTCTCAGACCATATACTGGACTGTATACCAAGCTCAAATATTCAAGATACAGCCACAGAATGTAACATAGTTTTTATCACTACTCCAGATGACGCAATTCTATCAGTTGCTAAAAGCATAATATGGAAATCTAAATGTATAGTTATACATTGCTCAGGATCTAAGACTCTCGAAGTGCTAAATCCAGCCAGAGATCAAGGAGCTCAAATCGGCTCACTTCACCCTGTGCAGACATTTTCTGGGGAAATCGGGAATAAGGAAAGCCTGAAAGGAGTGACCTTCGCAATAGATGGTGAAGATGATGTACTCGACATCCTCAGGCAATTAGTTTTGGACCTTGGAGGATTCCCTGTAAAAATATCTCCGGAACTCAGGCCTCTATACCATTTATCTGCATTCTTGGCATGCGGTGGACTGGTAACCCTAGTATCTAAAGCTAGTTCTCTGTGGGAATCCATGGGATACAATGATTCCACAGGACTACAATCCCTGCTGCCCCTAATTAAGAAGACGATAGAAAACATCGAAGCAAAAGGTACATATGGTTCTATGACAGGCCCTGTAAACAGAGGGGATATTGGTACAATAGCCGAACATATTTCGGCCATCAGAAAACAATCCCCAGACACTATGGATATATACAAATCCATATCAAAATATGCTACAAAATTATCTAGCCAAAATGGAGGGATAGATTATAATACTTCACAACAAATAATAGATCTTATAGAAAATGACTCAAAAATCACTGGGGAATCTTAGTTTATTTTAGGTAGGAAGCTTTATATAACCTAGGAGGTACACATTGAGAATCACCATAAGCGACATAAAGGAAATGAAGGCCAACGGGGCGAAAATCCCGATGATAACGGCTTATGACTATACATCAGCAAGAATCGTGGATGAGATAGGTCTTCCGATAATATTAGTGGGAGACAGCCTCGGTCAGGTAGTACTAGGATATGATTCAACCATCCCAGTTACAGTAGACGATATGGTTCATCATATCAAGGCTGTAGTGAGAGGGACGCAAAAAGCTCATATAGTGGGTGATATGCCTTTCATGTCATACCAAACCAATAGTTATGATGCGCTCAGAAACGCAGGAAGACTCCTCCAAGAAGCAGGTGCTCAATCTGTAAAACTTGAAGGCGGTGTAACAATGGCACCCACTGTACAGAGATTGGTATCAAGAGGAATACCAGTAATGGGACATATAGGCCTAACCCCACAATCTGTAAATCAACTTGGTGGATATAAAGTTCAGGGTAAGACGGTAAAAGCAGCTGTGAGACTAATGGAAGATGCCAGAGCGCTAGAAGACGCCGGGGCATTCGCTGTGGTACTAGAATGTGTCCCTGAAGACCTATCCGCACTTATAACAGAGAAGTTATCGATTCCAACTATAGGAATAGGAGCAGGACCAAACTGTGACGGTCAAGTACAAGTATTCCACGACATGCTTGGCATTCTATCTGATTTCAAACCAAAACATACCAAGCAATATACGAATTTGAACGATATAATTAGAGGGTCTATACAACAATATGCCGAAGAAGTAAGGGGAATTAAGTTTCCGACATCAGAACATAGTTACAGACTTAATCCAGAAATACTGAGTGAACTGAGTCAGCAGGTGACTTAGCAATATGAATATTGCTAGAACTGTAGAAGATATACGTAGCCTGCTCTTTAAGTCACCTGGACCAGTAGGTCTCGTCCCTACAATGGGATTCCTCCATGAAGGCCATATGTCTTTATTTAATCAGGCCAGAAAAGACTCTAAAACAGTTGTAGGCACAATATTCGTAAATCCGACACAATTCGGCCCCAGTGAGGACCTTGAGTCATATCCAGTCAACATCGAACGGGATATTAAACTACTCGAATCCGCAGGAGTTGATATTCTATTCATTCCAACCCGTGATGTGATGTACCCAGATGGTTTCGATACTTGGGTAGAGGTGGGTGAGCTAACAACCCGACTTGAGGGGCATATACGGCCAGGCCATTTCCGCGGCGTCTCAACTGTCGTTGCAAAATTGTTCAACATAGTGCGGCCAAGCAAAGCATATTTCGGACAAAAAGATGCTCAGCAACTACTAGTGATTAAAGAATTGAACAAGGATCTAAATTTTGGTATAGACATCGTTTCAATGCCCATAGTTAGGGAACATGATGGACTTGCTATGAGCAGCAGAAACTCATATCTGACCTCGGACCAGAGAATAGCCGCGTCAGTACTGTACAGATCTCTGAAAACTGCCTCTAGAATTTACTTGACTGGTGAGAAATCAGCTGGGTCAATACGCAAAGAAATTGAAAATGTACTCAATGAAGAGCCTCTTGCAAGCATAGAGTATATTAGCCTTGCAGATATTAAATCTTTGTGTGAACTAGAATTTGTAGAAGTAGAATGCCTGGTATCGATAGCTGTAAAAATAGGGACGACTCGTCTAATTGATAATATAGTGCTACACCCAAAAGAGCTAAGATAGCTAGTAATATTTAGGCATGAGGCAAGCTAAGCAGTACACAAAACCCACCCATCCTAATGCTCAGCCGTTGAGACTTTCTTGTCATGTGCTAAACTGTTCGAATTGGAGGATTCGTAATTGAAAATTCTTGTTACAAATGATGATGGTATCCACGCCGAAGGCCTCTGGGCCCTGGTTGAGGAGCTCAGGAAAGTAGGAGAAATTGTAGTGTCTGCACCCGATAGAGAGCAGAGTGGAGTTGGAACGGCTATATCGCTAAACCACCCTGTAAGAGCCACCGAAGTTGACAAGGGTATAGAAGGCGTAATGGCGTATGCCATTGAAGGGACTCCTGCTGACAGTGCAATATTGGCATTGGAATCTCTAATCGAGGATCCTGTAGACTTAGTAGTCTCGGGAATAAACAGGGGTGCTAATATGGGAAATGATGTACTAATATCAGGAACTATGGGTGCCGCATTGCAAGGCTTCTTCAGGGGAATACCGTCCATAGCCATGTCAGTAGCAGCCCTACAGGATGTACATTACTCCCCTGCTGCAATAGTAGCAAGACTATTAGCTAAGTCAGTAGCAGAAAAGAGATTGTCCTCACCAATGTTGCTAAATGTAAACGTTCCTAACCAACCTATGGAAAAGATTAAAGGTGTGTCCATAACAAAACTTGGTAGACGAACATATATGGACGTGATAAAAGAAAATGATGACGGTAGGAAAAAGTACTACTGGATATCTAGAGAAAAACCTGGATGGATACTAGAAAAAGGGTTGGACATATGGTCAATAAGACGGAAAAGGATATCAATAACACCTCTGCACATAGACCTGATCAATAGCACAACAAGTAAGGATGTGAGCAAAGCGGTGAAAGAGGTAAGAAAATCCATATTGCATTGAGACCAATAATACAATAAATAGACTAATTTGCTATTGTAGATTAACTATCTTTCTCATAATATTATTCAGCCAATGTGATCACTCGGGAAAATACAATCTATGTAGGGAGAATTATGTCGATAATAAGGATAGGTCATAGTCCAGATGCAGATGATGCATTCATGTACTATGCAATTGCTCACGGCAAAGTAAAAGTTGGAGATTACGAGGTCGTGCACGTACTTGAAGAAATTGAAGCGCTAAATAGAAGAGCTTTGCAAGGGGAATTGGAGGGTACTGCCATTTCCACAGGGGCTTATCATCAAGTGGCACACCTATACAGAATCATGAGCGTAGGCTCTTCAATCGGAAGAAACTATGGTCCCATAGTTGTTACAAGAGCCGATAGGGACAATTTCACTTTTGAGAATTCAACTGTTGCAATACCTGGTATTTATACAACTGCTTACCTATTGCTACGCCTTTATGCTCAGGGATTCGAAGCTATACCTATGGCATTCGATGCTATAGTAGAAGCAGTACAAAAAGGTGAAGTAGACGCTGGTTTGTTAATACATGAAGGACAAGTTACCTATGATCAATTGGGCCTTAAGAATGTCTTAGATCTTGGGGAAGAGTGGGGAAAAGATACAGGATTACCTATTCCTCTTGGGCTTGACATGGTCAGACGAGATCTTGGAGAAGATGTCGCTCAACTAATGGCAAAGACTTTAAGGGAAAGCATAGAGTATGCTTTTGCACACGAAGATGAAGCTCTTGACTACGCTATTCAATTCAGCAGAGGAATAGAACGTGAAACCTGCCGCAAATTCGTCAGAATGTACGTGAATGAAGATACGATAGACATGGGCGAAGAAGGAGAGAAAGCCCTTGAGACTCTTCTAAGTCGAGCCGTAAAGGCAGGAATAATTCCATCTATGCCGCCACTTGACTTAATAAAGGGCTAGGGTAATTGCATTGCGTTTTCTGAAAGTTTATTATGTTGTAAATATAGTAGTAACTGAATTTCTGCAAGAGTTAAAATCAACTTAACACCATACTAATTCTGCATTTGAATACATACCAAAGTGATTTTGAGCATAAAGATAATCCACGGAGGTTAACATGTCAGAGATACTAGAGAACCTAAGAGTCTTAGACTTCTCCTCGGGATGGCCAGGATCTATAGCTACAATGGTTATGTCAGATTTTGGTGCAGAAGTCATCAAAATTGAACCACCAGAAGGAGATCCCGTACGAAAATTGCCCCAAGGTCTTCTTTGGAATAGAGGTAAGAAAAGTGTAGTTCTGGATCTAACCACTAAAGAGGGACAGGAAAAGGCTCAGAAACTGTCCCAAACAGCAGACGTGATACTAGAGAGCTACACTCCTGGAGAAACTAATAAATTAGGAATAGACTATGAGACTCTGAGCAAAAACAAGCCCGATTTAATCTATTGCTCAATCACATCTTTCGGACAACATGGCCCCTATGCGAAATACAAATCCTACGAAGGCATAGTAGCAGCAAAATCTGGAAGGTACACCGTGTTTTCAGGTCAGTCAAAGAGATCAGGTCCTCATTACGCAGCAGTCAATGTTGCCAACCATGGAACTGCAATGGCTACTATAAGAGGTATAATTGCAGCTTTGTTAGTCAGAGACAAAACCGGTCATGGGCAAAAAGTTGAGACGAGTCTGCTCCAAGGTATAAGCCATTTTGACATAACGAATTGGTTGATATGGCAAATGATGCTAAAGTTTCCAGATAGATTTCAAGAGGATCCTGCCTCAGACCCTAACCGCAAACCAGGAGTAGGATACCAACCAATAAGAACTAAAGATGGTCACTGGATCCAAATGGCCAACATTATACAAAGGCTGTTCCGTGCCTCACTAGAGTCTATGGAATTGGGGCATCTGTTGGAAGATCCCAAATTCAAGACGGCCCCTACCCTTATGGAAGAACCTAGGGAAGAGTTAAGACGGCTGATAATTGAAAAAGGGCTAGAGAAAACCCTGGACGAATGGATGGATATCTTCGTTAATAAGACTTCAAACGTAGCGGCTGAACCTTTTAGGATGACCAAGAACGGACTAGAACACTCACAGGTCGAATATAATCCACATGTAGTTGAGATCGAAGACTCAAGAGTTGGGCGGATGACCCAACTTGGAGTACTAGTTAGAATGGCAGAGACTCCGGGTTCAGTAAAAGGCGAGGCCCCTAATATTGGTCAACATACTGAGGAAATTCTTGCTGGTATCAATGGTCATCTCGCTGTACCAAAAGAAAAATCCAAGGCGACTCCACCTAAGCATCCATTAGATGGTTTCACCATACTGGATATGTCGACAGTGATAGCTGGTCCTCTATCAACTTCCCTAAGCCATGAGCTTGGAGCCAGAGTTATCAGGATAGAGACCCTAGAAGGAGATACAACTCGTAGAAATTATGACGGCCTTGGTGCTAACCGAACACAGGCTGGAGCTGAAAACATATCAATCAACCTTCAAACACCTGAAGGAAAAGAAATATTGAACAAACTTGTAGCCAATGTGGATATACTCGTACACAATATGAGGCCTGGTGCCCCAGAAAGACTTGGAGCAGGATACGACCAAGTAAAGAAAATCAATCCTAATATAGTCTACATATATGCCGGAGGATACGGAGATTCTGGACCACATTCGCATAGACCGGCTATGCACCCAATAGGCGGGGCCGTTATAGGAGGAGCGCTCAATCAATTAGGGCGAAACGTCATGCCCCCTACTGATGCAAAGATGTCAGTTGATGAAATCGACGAGATGGGGAGACGGCTAGGGAGAGCTAATGAAACCAATCCAGATCCTAATTCATCCGCCGTGATTTCAGCAGCTATACTTCTGGGACTGTATGCCAGAGAACGTGTGGGTAAAGCTCAGTATATACTCTCCACAATGCTAGGTGCCAACGCCTACGCAAATGCAGATGATTTCTTTGCATACGACGGTAAACCAGAGCGAGTTATCCCTGATGGAGATGGATATGGATTACATGCTCTCTATAGGCTCTATCAAGCTAAAGGAGGATGGATATTCCTAGCTTGTCCAAATGAAGACGAATGGGAAGCTTTGTGCAAAACTATTGATAGGAAAGATTTGCTTCAGAACCCAAACTTCTCTACTCCTGAATCTAGAATAGCTAACGATGAATCTCTAGCAACAGAACTCGGCGAACTATTCAATTCCAGGTCAGCCAAGGACTGGGAAAACTTACTATCCGCAAATGATGTTGCCTGCGTCGAAGCAGAAGAAAGCAGCATGTTTTACTTCTACTCTAATGAGCCACATTTGCAAGAAAATGGCTTTATCCGCGAGGTAGAAAATTTACGGCTTGGCAAGTATTGGAGATATGGCCCTGTTGTTGACCTGTCACTGACTCCAGCACGGGTAGGATCTGGGCCTTTACGAGGACAGCATAGCGAGAAGATATTAGGCGAGTTAGGATACAGTGCGTCAGATATCAAAGATCTTCTGAGCAAATCAATAATTAGTTGGGAGGATGTAAATCGCTGGGGAGATGTGGCACATTAATTGCATAATGTGACCCCTCCAAATTAACAAGCGATGCGTCCCCCAGAGCCGCCAAAGAAGCGTCCCCGATACTTCTATGGTTGGAATATAGTATTCGCATCTTTCCTTGCCCATCTCTCATATGCAGAGCATCATTCCTCCGTACTTGGCTTCTTTATGCGTCCACTCAATCAGTCATTTGGCTGGAGTCGCACTGAAATATCTGTTGTTCAAAGCATAGCAAGGTTTGTGGAAGCTGGCGCTTCTTTTTTTGTTGGACCAGTTATAGACAAACATGGCCCACGACTGTTGATGCCTCTTGGAGCAATCATCGTAGGTATTGCCATGATAGTAACAACTCAAGTCGAGTCCATATGGCAATTCTGGCTACTGAGGGGAGTCGTAGTTGCTATAGGATTTACATTAATGGGTCATATGGTTACAAATGTGACTATAAACAAATGGTTTGTGAAAAAGCGAGGAAGAGCAATCGCCTTCTCGGGAATCGGCAGCAATCTTGGCAATGTAATAATGACTCCGCTGACTGTATGGGTACTAGCAGTATACAACTGGCAGACCATGTTTGTAGTATTTGCTGTCGTAACTTGGGCCATGGTACTGCTGCCCTCCCTTATATTTATGAGAAGACAACCAGAAGATTTAGGGTTAAATCCTGATGGAGACGATGACAACCTTGATCACAACTCCGATGACACAAATGAGACGCAGTCAAATACAATAGATAGAATATGGACTCGTACACAAGTGTTAAGGACACCTGTTTTTTGGCTATTAACAGCTAGCATAGCAATTGCAAATCTAGCCTTTCAAGGCATAAATATCAGCCTTGCTCCTTATATGCAGGATTTAAACTATCCTGATGCCGTTGTTGCGACCGTTGTTACTGTAAGGGCCGTATTCATGGCGGCAGCACTCCCAGCCTGGGGAGTTATCATAGAAAAAGCATCTTCTGTGATGATTAGAGTTATACCATTCGCATTGCAAGGATGCGGAGCATATCTATTCTTGGGTGGAGAAAACCCCGTATTCCTTTGGCTTGCAGTCGCCACCTATGGAACTGGATTCGCCGGAATGATGATCATACAAGAAGTATTGTGGGCCGATTACTATGGAAGACCCAGCCTAGGTCTAGTTCGGTCTACTGGATTCCCTCTGGTATTTGGATTTAGTGCCATAGGGCCCATATTTATGAATGGCATATTTGACCTATTCGGTTCGTATGAACCAGCATACATTCTATTCATAGGTTTATATTCCATGTCCGGCCTATTTATTTTTCTTGCCAAGCATCCAAAACCAACCTAGTGGAAATTATCTCTTATTCATATTCAAGAATCACTTAAATTACAATAGGCAACTAGGGCTTATGTATATGCCCTAGTTGCCTACCGAGAACACGTCAATGACGATTCTATTGCTTTGTTCCATTCAATTTATTGTTAGATTAGATCAGGTCTACTCCGTATAGTAGAAACGCTACATATACCTAACACGCAGTCTATCCCCCTTGTAACCGTTTCCCCATGGACGAGTTGTCGAATTGGGTCTTAAGCTTATCTCCAAGCTCAACCCAAGCAGCATCAGGCGTATTTGACAATGTAGCAGGATTGTTAATAAAGCCCTGCAACTCATCATCCGCTATATTAAATTCGACTCTAATTTCTTCACGGGTTTGACCTGATACCACAGCGGAATTATTAACTAAAGCAACAACCATTAAATCATGAGCAGCCCAGTAACCAGCCTGGTTATTTGGTGGCCCCATGCTAACCCCATCAACTCCAGAATGCCAAAGACCCACAGCATGTCCAAGCTCATGGGTTAACGTATGTCTGGACCCCATTTGCTGATCTGATACCCGAATGAAACCCCACCCTGTCGCAAGATTGCCCGAACCCCACTGATCCGAAAACCCACCAGATGGACCAGACGTATTGCAATGCTGGTCAATAGTCTCATTTATGAGCTCAGTGCACGAAAGTAAATGTATCGGCAACGTAACTTCTGAAATGTTATTCGCCCAAGCTATATCTAAATCAGGAGCTACCACTGCCAGGACTTCAATATAATCACGAATTGTTTCATAGTCCTCAGATTTGACGTCTCCAAAAAGACCAACCCGTAAAGTGCTCGTGGGCTTCTTTACAAAGTAGCCTTCACTATTATTTACGCGGACTTCTCCATAATTGTCGTCATAGTTACTCTGCGATGTAGCTAAGAATAAACCTTGAGCTGTCGGTGCAGGAATTGAAAATGGCTTGTATTTGTCCGTGTCCGGGATACCGTTGCTGGGTATAGAAAGCTCTGCACTGGGATAAGAATCATCGCTACGGGTGTACTGCTCCTTTAGCATTATAGTCGAAAATGGGTTACCATCTGATCCTTTCCCTGATACAGCTATGTTTAGATCCAACTTGAATGGCGTTTTCCCCGCAGGTATAGACACCACCTGTGTTCCCTTATTTATATCCAGTTCTATTCTAGTATATTCATGTAAAGCAAAGCCTAAAGATTGGTTTTTAAGATTAGAATGCGTCTGCCCAACCATAGCAGGTATGAAATCCAGATTTAAACTCTCAACAGACTTGCTTTCTGGGGTTTCAGTCGATAAAAGAAACAGCGAGCCGTTATCAATCGCATAACTTGCATTCCAACCACCTGCCGAAAAACTAGTGAAAAGGTCAGTGCTGGGAAATACTGGTGTGGGTACTGGCGTAGCAGTCGGAGGCACTGGCGTAGCAGTTGGAGGTATTGGCGTAGCAGTTGGAGGTATTGGCG
>CEUS01140233.1_pt1 | contig 24513 bp, 38 predicted proteins | sample 427031 | NCBI WGS metagenome assembly CEUS01 (sample SAMEA2622837, study PRJEB7988) | marine metagenome | biome: marine biome (ENVO:00000447); feature: marine epipelagic mixed layer (ENVO:xxxxxxxxx); material: "saline water (ENVO:00002010), including plankton (ENVO:xxxxxxxx)" | depth 140 m | reverse complement strand
GCGTTTTCTGTAAGAGTCGCTAAATGTCGGCTTCTTTTTGTTACTTCTATTTCGCCGTCTAGTATGATATATGCGTCATTTGATTCGTCGCCTTCCGTTACGATTACTTGTCCCGGCTTTGCGTGTATCGTTTTCATTAGTAGTTCCTTTCACCTTATTATCAAACCACTTCATAAGGGGGTTATGTGAAAAAAATAACAGATATATGATATATCCATATACTACGAATAATATAATGAGGGGATTTGTCTCACTCAATAGCGTCTGCATGGATTAAATCATGTATATAGTTATATACAGTTTCTACTTTGTCCATATCGGTGCCCGTTCTAAATGTATCTTTATCTAAGCTACTACCATCTTTGTCCCAGATACGTTGCGAATCTGGTGTTATTTCATCAGCTAATACAATCTCACCTGAGCATGTTACTCCAAATTCGTATTTTGCGTCCACTAGTGTAAGTTCATATGAGTCCCAGTATTCAGTCATTCTTGCATGGACTATATGTGCTTGCCTTTTTATTTCGGCTAATTGTGATGCAGTACACCATTCCATTTCCAGTACAACATCATCTCTCACTAGTGGATCGTGTAGATCATCATCTTTATAAAAAAGCTCTAATAGTGGTGTTTTGAATGGATGCCCTTTTCTTAGTCCATAACGTCTGCATATACTACCAGCTGCAATATTGCGTATCACTACTTCAACAGGCAATATCTCAACTTTCTTCACTAGTTGTTCATTTTTAGCTGGTGAAGATATATAGTGTGTATGCACACCACGTTGTTTCTCAAGATACTCAAAGATTTTCTTGGATATGGTGCAGTTTAAGGACCCCTTATTTTTCATGGTGTCTTTTTTCTCACCATCCCCAGCGGTAATATCATCTTTGAAGTGCATCAAAAATACTTCTTTATCATCTGTTTTATATAAAATCTTCGCTTTACCTTCATACATTTGGTCTTGCATAGTTATTCACCTCACTTATTTTAATTTGAAATGCTCCAATGTAAACTCTTTAAATGTGGTTGGCTTTTTATCGTCAGGCATTAGACTTAGATAGACAACCAGACTTATAGTTCCAGATATTATAACAATAACAATGAGTTCTTGTAAGAGCCTCATTTGAGTTATCCTTTATTTTGCTTTTATTAGATATATAATCACTCCACTATATATTAGCCATAACCATACAGTTAGTTCAATCATTATCCTACTTCTTTTTAGTTTTTCGTTTTGTTTTTCTTTTAGTCGTTGTTTTCTTCTTTTGTGTCTTATCCCTAGCTGTAGATTTGCGAGTACGTTTCTTTACAGCTTTCTTCTCTGGTACTATCTTCTTAATATATTTGTTAATACCAACATCTGCACCATCTGAGTCATTATCATCTTTTTTTGGCATAAGAATATAAATCATAACGGCTACACCTATTGCAATTAAGTATTCCATTATAGTTCTCCCCTTTTACGAATAAGCTTGGTTAATTCATGTTTTGCTATTAATTCGCGTGCTTTCTCTAATTGCTCTGGTGTCATTTGTGTCTCCAAATACTCCAAGTTCTTTTTTGCCCTTGGGTCTTTTGACATTGACAACCAGTAATATGCTAATACATACATTGGCTTGTTCTCCCTTGATAAGCCCTGCCAATACATAATCCCTAAATTGTATTTTTCCTGCTCAGTCGGAGAATGTTCATCTTCAAACCAGAATTTTCGTTCTGCTATATGACTATATTTATATATTCTTGCAATTCAATCTGGATTAATATAGTTCATTTTTGTCTGCAATACAGCAATATCTTTCTTTAATTCACTAATCTCTTTATTTATAGCTGTCTTGGATGCAGCTGATGTTGGTGATTGTATTAATTTGCCATCTGGTGAAATTAGTCTGGACAATAATAGTCTATGCTCTACCAATTCAGTATGCAATTCTTCTATATTGCTATATGCAAAGTTCATTAATGTACCAAGGCCCGATAATGCCACACCAAGTATGATTGGCACTAAATTTTCCATTTTAACCATTTTTCTCATATCATTATTCTTCATTTAAAAAAATCTCCCGATATTGCTTTATAATATAGCACTTGTGATGCTTCACTCATTTTACCGATTTCTAGTAATATCCAAATCAGAAAAATGAAACATATAATAATAACAAACCACTCACCAAAGCTTAACTTGGTATGCATGGTTAGTCTCCGTTAAAGTTATTGCATCTGCATCTTGCAGGGCATCCATATTACTCTGCCTTTAATCATGTGAGAATGAATACTATCACACTCAAATTTATTTGCAGCCCTTATTGCTTCTTCGGGCGTTTTGTATTGATGATCCATTATATCGTTAGACAAGACTACACCATCATCAGATTTTTCTTCATTGATTAATTTTTCACTAGCAGTTTTTGGATCAAGCTCATGTTCTTTTTCATATGGAATTGGATTTTGACCAGCTGTATTTTCTAATTGTTCTCTATTATTATCTATAAATTCTTTAATAACAGCATACCATCTTTCTTTACTACTATATCCAAGTAACCTTGCAACTTCTGTTCCATTGGAAAAAATAACAAATGTTGGTGTTCCACTAATACCATCAATTCGTCTTTCTTCGTGTGCCTCAACAAACCATTTAGGAGCTATTTCGTTATCCATACTAATAATACGCAATGGTAGTAATTTAGCATATTCTGTATCATTATATGTTGGTGCAACTTCTCTTAAAAAGTTTCTACAATAACGACAAGAATTTGTTGAAAACATAATCATCTCTGTAGCATATGCAGAAGCTGTTAGTCCAATCCATATTGCTAATGTCAAAATAAACTTTTTCATTTTATTTTCCTTTATATTTTCATTCCTAAATGTTTTTTAATTTCTTCTACAATCACTTCAGAAGGCATAGTCATACCACCCATAACATGAGGGCCAGCATAGACTCTTGAGCTATTGTCAAGAATTGCTTTGATCTCTTTTGCTAACCAACCAGCAACATTAAACTCTGGAACAAATATATGTTCTGCATTGGCTGTTGCTTCTTGTAATTCCTCTACTGGAAATGGTCTGATAGTTTTAATCTTAATCAAACCAACTTCAATTCCTTCTGCTTCCAATAATCGTATTGCTTCTCTACTCTGTGAAACAGCTGTTCCAGATGCAACAATTAAAATCTTTCTATCTGTATTGTGTTCATCAATCAAACCATCTAATAGTTTAACAGTATGTTTCCGTGACCGTTCAACAGCTGCATGAACTTCCTGTTGCCAAGAGGCATGAGTCGCATAACTAATATAATTAGATTTCATAACAAACGGATCACGCATCATTCGTATCGGCGCAGTTTCCATATCCATAACTGGTTGCGGATTTCGGTACGGATCATATTGTGTTAATGTCATCTTATCACTAGGTAACTCAACAGTATCTTTAGTGTGTGTTACAAAGAATCCATCACAACAAGTTGCTATAGGTACATGGACATCTGGCTGCTCTGCAACAATAAATCCCTTTAAAATAAAATCAAATAAATCTTGTGCTGTTTCAGCATGCCATACCAACATACCAGTTTCTAAAAGATAATGCATTTCCAAAGTATCTGGTTGAATACTTAAAGGAGAATTAATCCCCCGACAAGTTACACATACTTGAATTGGTAAACGTGAACCGGCCCACATAGGGAAGTTCTCCATTGCTCTAAGTGTTCCTGGCCCCGCTGTAGTAGTAAAAACTCTATGGCCACCAAAGGCTGCACCAGCACATTGACCCATAACCGCAAATTCACTCTCACCCCTAAAGTATTCATCCAAATATCCCTCAGCATAAAGTTCACCGATTAATGCAGCTGCTTCACTCTGAGGTGTAATTGGATATGCAACAGATGTTCCAACACTTGCAACTTTAATAGCTGCACGGATAACTTCACTCCCTGTTAAGAAGTTAGGAGTTTGTTCAGAGCCATAAAAGATATCATTTACATCTGTATATACTTGTCCCTTTTTATTTGTTTTACCAAGATTTGCGTGTCTTGAACGTAGTATCTTGGTTATCTTTTCTTTTTGTTGTGGTGCTTCAATAACAGCAGTATTCATATTATCTCCCTTTATTTAAATCTATTTATTACATCACCAGTATTTAGATTCTCTTTTATACCATGCAAAGCATCTATTAATTTACACAATCTTTCGTTTTCTTCTTTTAAGCTCTCTATTTCTTTACTTTTTAACTCTAGTTGTGATTCCAATATGCAAATTTGTGTATGTGATTGTGAATCACTTGACCAATCTCTAACGCTCATATTTAACCTCCGTTAAATTCAAACTTCTTGCAATAATGGTAAAGCAGTAGATTGTAGTCTTTTAATGAAAAATTCTTTATCTTCTACCACTTCCATTCCAGACTCTAATTTTCTTACAGTATTGCCCATACCACTAATTGCAGATTGAACATTTTTGCCTAAAGCTTCTTTCGTACTCAAAACTTCTTTTTGAACTTGTGCCATAGCTGCTGGTGCTTGTGATTGTAATTCACTTAATAGCTCGGGTGTCTTTGATTGTATTTCAGCCAACATTGCTGGTGCTTGTGATTGTAATGTACTCAATCCACTAGTAAGACCAGTAGCAAGATTATTTGATTTACTTGATAAAGAACTTGTTAAAGCAGACAGACTTTGATTACTAAGAATTGGTGCATTATTTTGTAAAGCCGATTGTATGTCATTTGGTATTTCTTGAAATGGTAATTTAACTGGTGGCGCAAGTGTAGTTTCACCAAGCTTTGGTGCAATAGCTGGTAATTTCTGTAATGTACCATCTGGATTTTTTAGAATATTTGGTATAGATGGATTACATGGATCAAAATCTAAACCAAGTGAAAATACTGATTTTGATAAATCATTTAAATTTAAATCAACAAAGCCTCTAAGACCAAGTGCTTCTGCATAATCTTCAGCAATAGAAAGTATTTTACCAGCAGCTGCAAGACTAGCTAATGGTAATTGTGCCAATGCAGCTAAATCTTCTCTTAGTGATTGTGGAATTGTTGGTATTGGAATAACACTAGCTATTGAACTACCAAGAGTCGATAATGCACCACCAAGAGTATTAGCTAGTGCTTGCAAACCATCAGGCGTACCAAGATTCAAATTGATAAATGTATTGATTTGACTTTGAGCACCAATTTTTAAATTATTTAAATTTAAAGTTACTCCACAACTCAAGCCTTCAGTCGGATTTCCAAACATAGCGTCTCCTTATAATTCAGTATATTCTATATCGTCGCAATTTACAGCAGATGGACTTCTTGTATCTTCTGGACAACTATGATCTACACCATCATCAAATCTTGAAAACGTATCAGCTCCAGTATGTGTATGTTTATCACTTTCCCATCTTTCATAAAATGCACCAATATAATCTTTATGAGTAGTACCACCAATTTTGTTCTTAAATGAACCAAGTACATTAATGGATGAATTACCAGAAATCTGTGCAGTTGAATTACCAGCAATAGTTTCTACAACATTACCATTAATAGTAATATTACAATTAGAGTTTGTTGAAAAGCCCATATCACCCAAAGCTGTAATGTCGATTGCTTCTTTACTAACAAGTGTTACGTTTTTCTGTACGACAGTACCCATAGTGCCGAGTGTCAATTCTTTTAAATCACCAGTAATAGACTCAACAACATTACCAAGAACATTAATTGTTCTATCAACATCAATATTAATAATTTGATCTTTACCAACTTTTAGATCACAATTACCATTGACCACGACTTTTCTATCAGCCAATACTTCTGTTATTTTGTTACCAGAGATTTTTGTTCTCTTATCACCATGTACGTTTAAATGATAATCACCATATACTTCTTGAACTAAGTCGCCCATATACAATAAACGACAATCACCACCGATTGTAACATTACACGTTCCAGTTATGGTAACATCTTTGTAGCCAAGAGTTATTTCATAATCATTAGCAACAACTTTTGTTACTTTAGTACCATCAGGCTGTATTTCTTCAAACGTACCAGTTTTGTGAAATTTATGCAATCGTTCTGCATTTGGTGTATCATCCCATTCTTCAACATGACCACTTTCACTCATACGAACATGATTAAATGGATATGCAGAACTCAAATTAACAGTAGCTAAATACTCAGTTGGACTATCTGCAACTCCGCCATATCTTGGATTTGGTTCATTCCACGGTGCAGTTGCATAGAGTGATGTGTTTAATGTATTATCAACAGTTGTTGTCATATCACCAGCTATACCAACTGGAACATTTTTTGTTCTTGACTGTCTTTTGTAATTTAGTGATGGTGAATCTTCAGATGTTTTTCCGCCTGCACTACTTAATGGAACTGGAATTATACCACTACCTCGTGCAAGACGATTTGTGTCTGATTCATTTAAATGAGTTGTTAATGGATATACACCATTTGGATCATTAAAGCCTTTTGATGGATTTGATCCAGCTTCTGGTTTTCCACCAAATGTTCCCATCATTACTGGTTCTTGTGCATCTTCACCATCACGAAAAAAACCAAAAACCCATGTGCCTTCAACTGGGCCCATTGGTGTTGTACCAATTCCATTCATAGCTGCAGATGTAATTGGTTGACTTGGAGTTGCCCAAGGCAAATGGTCTGTTGGTATTCCAATGCCCTCAATTTTATTGTCAGTATGATAACCAAGAATACGAACACGACAACGACCGAGTTTTAACGGATCTATTCTATCTTCAACGACACCCTGCCACCATACAAAATTACCAAACATAATTAGTTCTCTTTCTCTCTAATTGGTCTATTAATTACTGCTTCTTCAAGTGCATCTTTAGTTATTTCAATTTTCATAATATAACTTATTTTATTATCTTTCGCCTCAAATTTCTGAAACATATGTTTAATAGCGGTAACCATGTAAATACCACTAAGAAATTTATCATATAAAATATCAGATTTCTTATCACCCTCAGTAGATTCTGGTGTTGGAATATTAACTTGAACAGTATGGCCTACTCTTAAAAATGAATTACCAGCAACTTCTAATAGTAATGTAATATTCTCATAAGCACTTAATTGAGCTTTTCTTTGTAATTTCCAATCTTCAACTTTATTATCATATAGATCACCAACATTTTGTGAATACATCTGGTTATGTTTTGGATAAAACTCAACAAGACTATCTACCATATGTGGTAAATCTTTTTCAGTAGTAATTGGATAACTGTTTTCTTCATCTTGTGGTGCATAGCTTACTCTTGGTACACTAGCTGATTTAATTTCCATTTCAGATGCAGATAATATCGGAAATGAACCAACATGATTCAAACCAAAGAAATTATCATAAGCACTAAAATCATATTGTGTTATCTTTTTTCTAACAATATCATGTGTTATTAGTTTTGACGCATATGCACCATTGTAAGAATTTTGAATTTTATCAAATTGTTTGAGATAATATAGACTATCAATTCTTTGGATTCCACGCGCCAAATTTTCTACACCACTTGCATCACCAGAACGCTGAATATACTGATATGTAAAAACTGGCTCTTCATCAACAAGAGAATCTATACTTTTAAAATTCATACCATCTATTGTTTCATAATAAACATAATTGATAGCACTAGACTCATCAGCGTTAGCTCTATTTGCTAACCACATGATAGCTGCAATCGGTCTCATATTTGGTATAATTAAAGTTTCAAGCCTTGCTGTTGGTTCAATATCTATACTTCTTCCATCACTCAAATACTCATAATATATATCAGCAACGATATTACTTATTTTCTGATTTCTATAAGAACGTGATATTTTAGAATGTGTACTACTCATAAACTGTTCAGAAAATAAATCCAAAGTAAATCTTTGTGCCTTTGGTGCAGTAAAATATCTAGTATTTAAATTATTAACGTGCATTGGAGGTGGTTTGATTGTATGAAATGTATCTTTAGCACTACTATCAACCGCCTGCAAAGATATATCAATATCCAAAGTTTCTTCACCGACAACTGGAAACTTCTCTGGAATATTATAAGAATCAGATAAAACTATATTACCAACTAAGCCTGGCTTAAACAAATTTTCTTCTATTGTCAATTCAAGAAGAAATGGTGTTAAATCAACTTTACCAAGTGCTGATCTCATTGATAAATCATTTATTTTTACGTCTTGTGCATTTTTTTGTTTATCGGCCATTTTAAACTCTATGCAATAAATTTCTTAAATTCATTAATAATCTGTTGTAAGTATTCTGTTCTAATAATATCAATCGTTCTCTTTTTATCATTAAGCTGTTCTTCATATAAAAAATTAGTTATTGCAGTTCCACCAGATGCTGTAACTCCAGGAGCAATAAGTGTTCCGGGCGCATCAACTATAAAACCATCTTTTTCATAATGATGAATACCATTAGGGCCTCCAACATTTTTATATTTATCTGATACATATTTCTGTAAATCATAATATGTCATAGGCCAATCATAATATGGATCACTCATATAATTTGCATACATGATAATCCAATGAAGTGTAGAATCACCATAAATTTGATATGCAAGTGTATCTGCTCTATCACCATCTTTAATAAAGTATTGTTCAAAAAGAGCTGCATTATTGACTTCAATTTTCTTTCTAACTCTTTTTAAGAGATTAGTAATTCTTTGAAATTGAGCATCATTTTTCTTTCCTCTAACATCATAAACAATGGTTGGAAAATAATTGAAATAGGCCATAATTAATATCCTCCTTTGACATCACCACTTGTAACAATATCAATTTCTTCAAAACCAAGTTGAAGTGTTACAGTAGCTGGTGCTCCATTTTCAAAAGAACGCCATCCGGCTGTCATAAAATTTGTATTAACTGATTTACAGACCATTGGTTTAAGTCTTGGTAAATTTTTATTTTCTTTAAGATTATCCCCAGCAACCAATGTTAAAAATTCTATTTGAAACTCATCTGGATAATTAAATATTGTTTTTGATGCATCTTTAAAAGATGGTTTTGAGTGAGTTCTAATTTTTTTGATAATCTTATTGAGCATATTCACTTCAGCTTCATTTCTTGGTGAAAATGTCCATGCAAATTCAAATGGTCTAAATGGAACACCACCAAAAGTTTGTTCTTTAAATGGATTTGTTTTTACTCTAAATGTACTTTCAACGGCTGCTTGAATATTTGCACCGCCACCAAGAGCACCGACAGCTGCACCACCAAGAACACCGCCACCAAACAATGTACCCACTAATGCACCAGCACCACCACCGACAAGATTACCAATTTGACCAAGACCAGCTGTTGCAAAATCTTCCGCTTTTTTATCGCCACCCATTATCTTATCTCGCACTAATGCTAACATACCCAAATCAGTGCCTTGCCATTCCGCTTGCTCATTGTAACTAAGTTGATCGGGCATTGGTAAATATATAGTATGCAAAGAAGTTGCTACATTATAGTTTTGATTTGTATCTTTAAATTTCTGGTAGAGTTCTTTAGATTCATTTAAAACACCACCACCGAGCACTTGTACTTTGCTAGCTAGTTCTTCAAACTTGTCCATGACGTTTGTTGATATTTTTGCGCCTGCTTCTGCAGCCGCATCAATAACTTCTTGTTTTGATTGAAATGCCCCAATCGCCTTTCTGGTTTCTTCAGCATTAGTCAGTTCAGCATGAAGTTTATCCATTATTTCTTTTCCTGGTTTTGCCTCCAATTTTTTCTTTATTGATGCGACTTTGTTTACAAGGTTGCCCTCCAATTCTTTTAAATTCTTTTTAAAGTCTGTTCCATATTTACTTGCTACATGATCTTTAACGCCTTGCATACTTGCACCTGGCTTACGTTGAATAACCAGTCGAATACAATCTGGATGCGTAACTGGATTTACACCATCACTAGTTGTCAAATCTAATGGAAAATGAAAGCCTCCCATATGATATTCTTTTTCATTTTCTTCTATATCTTTTTGAATTGGCATTTATTTCCTCTTTCTTACACGAATTGCAGTTTGTTTCCAAACATATCTATCTGGCAATCTTCGTTTTTGTTTTGAATAAAATCTTTCAGTTGGACAAAATGCAGCTATTTCCCAATCTAATGGATGCACTTCAATTAATTTTGATGATATACTATCAGCTCTATATTTTCTATAAGAATACTTAGCATAACGAAATCTTCTATTGTTTGCTATTACTTTCTTCAGCGAATTGAATATAAGTTTTGTACTTGGTTTATATTCCATATTATTTAAATACTCTAATAAACTTATCATTGTTACAGCTCTTGCTTTTGGTGTCATAAAATGAAAATTAATGCCCTCAAACTCATTGTCTTGTTTGTCAAGAATAAACATCAACGGATACATATCAAAAACTGCTTCTACTTCTTCAGGATTAGGCACATACTTATAAAAGTACATTCTACCTAACATTAAGTTTGCCTTCTTTTTACCACCCTCTTTAAACATTCTACGATAATTAAAGCTTGTTGCATAATTAGCTGCATATTCTGAATAAAATTCAACTGAGCGTGAACTTCGTTCAATTATATTTTGTTGTTTTGCAGCTTTATGTGCTTTTTGAAAAAATGATTCTTCACCTAAAAATTTGATATGGTCATTCAAAACTTTTAAAATTGGTGTTCCACCACGATCTCTTATTTCTTCTACTTCATCTTTAAATTTTTCTACACTATCTTTAAGCTCTGGTGATTTGCTCGCAAGTTTTTTAGGTGCTTTCTTTACAACTATGTGTGCCTTCTTGGCATGAGTCATAATATCATCATAAGTTGGAAAACCAAGGCCTTTAAGATGTTTTTTATACATTGTTCTTTCATTATGATCTAACTCTTTTACCAGCTCTCGTATTTTTCTATTTTCACCAATATTTCTAATGTGTTTTATTTTCTTTCTTCTAAAAAGACTTGCAGCTTCTCTAAAGATTTCTCTTACTCTAGGGTATCTTTGAAGTTTGGCCAAAGATTTAAAAATCTTTCTTTCGTCAACACCAGCACTTGAAAGTGATGGTCTTTTTGTATTTGTCTTTGTAGCTCTTAATTTTCTCTTAGTTGCCATTGTACTATTTATAATAGATTTTAGTGTTTATTTGATACCTAGCTCTTTTTCTGTAAGAACAACAAACTGCCAATCTCTCTTTTCTGCCCATTTTCGAGCAGCTTTCCATTTTGACTGATTTCTAACATATGCCTTGAGTTCATTTCGATATTTACTAGATACTCGCTTTGGCTTTTTCGGTGGATTGCATTGACTTTTTGGTTTTATCTCAATTATATACTTTTTATACTGTCCAGACTTAGATAGCACTTTTACATAAAAATCCACAAAATAACGTCTATTTCTCTTTTCAACTGGATTATAATATGGAATAACTATATTTTCAGATCCCCACTCAACAACATTCGGATTTTTATCTAAATACTTCATATATCTTAATTCCCAGCTTGAGCGATACTCGCACTCATGCAGATCAGCTATATATTTCTCTTTATTTTTAACTTTATATTTACCAACTCTGGGATATTTTTTCATATATGTATTATAAATATAGTGAATGTTCAAGTATTTATAACCGGAGTAGAAAATGTCAATTAATTTAGGAAGCTTTGCAGCGCATAATCCTGGCTTATTTGCTAGGCCAAATCAATTTGAAGTTACTTTTGCACCAATACGACCGATTGCCCCTAGCGAAATTACAAAATATTTGACAATTAATTGTAATGCTGCAAATATTCCCGGAAAAACAATGGTAGTCGGTGATAAAGGGCCTACTTACAGATCATATGTAAAACAAAAAGTATATGATGATGTAACTTTTTCTTTTCATGTTAGCCATGACTTTAAAGAATTAAAGTATTTCCAAGAATGGCTAGATCGAATGATTGATCCGAAATCTAATCGTGTTCAGTTTTATGACCATTATAAAGGTACAATTACAATTACTAATAAGACTAGAACGAATACTACAGCAATGATAACAACTTTACATGATGCTTATCCAAAAAGAATTGACCCAATGGAACTGAATTATGGTACTAATGATAGTCCAATGGCTTTAAGTGTTACTGTTCAATATAGAACATATACTCAAACATATGTAACACCAAAAATAAAAAGAGATTCACCAGAAGAAGAAGGGCCCTTAGCTTACCATGATGAATTTAGAGAAGCAGCTAACAAAGATATAATGCATGACATTTCGGACAAAACACAAAGTAAGTAAGGTTAAACATGGAGATTGAAACATTTTAATAATTAATAAATAATAATATTATTTTATATTAGGGAGTTAATGAAATGGGATTACCAAGAGTAGCAATACCAGAGTATAGTATGACTTTGCCATCTAGTGGCAAAGTAGTAAAATATCGACCATTCTTAGTTAAAGAGGAGAAACTTCTCTTAATAGCAATGGAAGGTGAAAAAGAAGATGAAATTATGACAGCCATAAAGAATGTTATTAAAGGCTGTATTTATGATGAGCTTAATGTTGATACACTTCCATTATTTGATATTGAATATATCTTTTTATGGTTACGAGCTAAGTCAAAAGGTGAAACGATTGAATTGGCTTATAGTTGTCCAACTTGTAAAAGTAAGATACCAGTTTCATTTAATGTTGAAGATATAAAAATACATAGAACGAAAGAACATACAAATAAAATAGAATTTACAGATGATTTGGGTGTAGTATTAAAATATCCAGATATAGTTTTACAAAAGAAAATATCAAGCTTAGAAGATTTAACAGAAGTTGAAATGGTATTTCAAACTATATTGACTTGTATTGATTATATCTATGATAAAGAAAATACATATTCTTCCAAAGATCATACTGAACAAGAAATGCAAGAATTTTTAGAATCATTAACAGATGTGCAATTTCAACAACTGGCCAAGTTTTATGAAAATATGCCAAAACTGAGACATAAAATTAAATTGGAATGTAAAAACAAAATAAAAGAAGAAGGCAAGAAAAATAAAAAAGTGTGTGGTTATACTGAAGATATAGTTTTGGAGGGTCTAAACTCTTTTTTCGGTTAAGCCTCTGCGACAATTCATTAGCTAATATGTTGCATACTAACTTTTCTATGATGCAACATCATAAGTATTCTCTTACAGAGTTAGAAAATATGTTACCATGGGAAAGAGAAATTTATGTAGCATTATTAGTACAATGGGTCTCAGAGGAGAATGAACGTATAAAAGCAGAAAACGCAAAAATGAGGGGATAAAATGCCATTTGAAAAATTAACAGATTCCGACCGATCAGGCTTTGCAAGTAAAACTTTTGTTGACTCTGTAAGTAAGATGTCAACAAGTTTAGTTGTGTATAATGAAAATATAGTCAAAAACACCGCTGTAGTTAAAGCTAATACTGATAAAGTTGCTCACAATAGTAATATTATTGAAGCTGAGATTATTGAAGTCAAAGCAGAAAGAGTTGAACCAGAAAAACCCAAAGAACAGCCTTGGCTAATGGATGTTAATGAATGGTTGAAAAAAATATCAAATAGTTTAACAAGAAAACAATCACCTGAAGCACTAAGAAAGAAAGAAGAAGCAAAAGCATCAAAACTTGCAGAAAAAGAAAAACAATGGAAATCAGATACTAAAAGATGGAGAAAAGGCCTATTAAATAATGTTACAAAAACTCTAACTGATAATCCAGTTGCTAACTTTTTTAAAGATCATTGGGGTAAACTTTTACTTGTATTTAGTTTCATGTTCTTAAAACCAAGTGAAATGAAAAAAGTATGGTATGCTATTAAAGATGGTATGATGTGGTTGTGGGACAATGGCCCTGATATTGCTAAAGGCATATGGACAACTATTGAAGTTTTATTTCAAATCGGAAAATCCATTGTTATGGGAATAAAAAATGTTGTTGAATGGTTATGGAATAATATCATGGGTAGAAAAGTTACTGATGAAGATGTTGTAAGAGCTGAAAATAGAAAAGAAGAATTAAAAAGTAAAGAAAGATATGGATTATTATCAAATGATGAGAGAGATGAATTAGAGAATGAATTAAGTGATGAAAAAATAGACCAAATGAAAACAGATCGTGATGAATTTAAAAGAACTGGAAAACGCCAAGGTGGTTTACTTGGTGATAATCGTGGTATTGCAGGCATATTTATGGGTGTTGTTGCAGCAATTACTGCATTTGGTATTGCTCTTGCAGCTGCAACTGTGGCTTTAGCACTTATGACAGCATCAATGGTTCCTATGATGGGTGGTTTTAAAGGAATCGGAAAGTTATTTAAAAAGAAGCCCTCTAGGGGTCCCAAAGTAAGATCACGCGCAGATCAAAAAGTTAGAGATTCAAAAGTACAAGATCGTAAAAAAGTAAGAGATCAAAAGAGACAAGCAAGAAGGGATGCAAAAACAAAAGCTAAACTAGATAGTGGGCCTAAGCAGTCCAAAGTCGGTGGAGTTAAAAAAGCAAAGATATGGAGCAATGTAGAAAAAACTCCAAAAGCTCTTCCGGCTAAAACACCAACTGCATCTGCACCAAAAGCACCAACTGCAAAACCAATAACTGCAAAGCCTCCAAGTGGAATGTCAACAACAACAACTGGTGCAAGTAAAATGAGCAAATGGGCAAGTAAATTTCCAAAACTTGCAGGGGGCATGAAGTTTTTAAAAAAGATCCCCGGACCAGTTGGTAAAGCTTTTACGACAGGCCCTATTCTTATGGCGCTTGCAAGTGGTGCTGATAAGAAAACTGTACTACCCATGATTGGAGCATCGCTTGGTGGTATTGGTGGCGGTTTTATGGGAACTTTGTTGGGCGGTATGATTGGTGCTGCTGGTGGGCCAGTTGCAATAGTTACTGGTATGCTTGGCGGTATTATAGGTGGTATGCTTGGTGATCGTCTTGGCATGGGTATTGCACAATGGTTAGTTGGAGATACAGTTGATGCACTTCCGTTTGATTGGATGAATGATTTACTTAATGGAGGCAAAGGGCCAGACGAAGGTGGTGATTTGAAAAAAACACCAAAAGATACTGCTAAAGAAACAGCTCCACCCCCTGACAGTTCTGGAAAAACTGAGAAACTACCAAAAGGCAGTAAACCAAAAGCACCACAATTTAAATTAGATACTTTTATGTTAGATGATGATTCAGATCCTAACACTCTTAAAGCAGCTAAAGCAGCTGAGGATATGGTAAATCAAACCAGACAAAAAGCTGCAAAAATAAAACCAGGTAAGGTTGCAAGAACTAAAAAAAGAGAAAAGAAACAAAAGAACGAAGTATGGGGGAAATTGGGCAGAGCAATGAGAACAATGCCTATGGATGTACGAATGTTAGTTCACGAAGGTTTGACAGATGAAGAATTGAAAATGATGGATTATGGTGCGTGGGACGACAAACGAAAATCCACAATGACTGATGCAGAAATAGAAGCAGTTGAAGCCAAAGATGCCGCGAACTTAAAAAAATCTTCTGGTATAAGTGGTAGTGCTGATTTTATGGGTGAGCTTGAGCCGGCAACATCGCCAACGGATAAAGTAAAGGGAATGAAAAACTTAGAGAAAGATAGAGCAGAACTGGAAAGTAAAGGCCAGGGTACTACTATTGTTAAGGGTGGAGATACATCATCTGTAAATGTTGATTCTGGCAGTAAACAAACAATCGTAACACCGCCTTGGAAGCAAGGCGATTCTAAAACTGACCCATATCTTCAAAAACATTAAGAAAAGGGGGAGTGGCACCGAAACGGTTTCACAGCGTGCCCAGGTTCACATTCATACTATTGAGATAACTCAATATTACAAAGCCACTCCCCAAAATCTTATTGCTCAGCTAGTTTCTTAAAGTATTCCAAAGTTTCCTCTGAAGTTGACTCAGCTGCATCAACTGACGCAACTGGATCATTTGTACTTTCTTCAATAGTTCCAACAAACTCACCACCCGCATCATGGGCAATAACTGTATTGAAACGTGCTTCTAACTCTTGATAACTTTTAAAGTTTTCTGGAGCAAGAATTGATTGAAGTGAATATTGCTGTTGCCAGATATTCTCTAACTTAGCATCATCACCATCAAATAAAGGTGATGGAGCTGCAAACTCTGATTTATCATAATTTGCAAAACCATCTACTTGACGGATTTTAAGTTTAAAGTTAGCCCCACCCCAAAAGTCAAAGGGGTTCATTGGTTCTTCATCTTTAAACTCTGGTTTCATAAGGCTGTCGATTTTCTCAAAAATCTTCTTACCATATCTAAACAAAAATACTTTACCTTCGTTTTCTGCATTTGCAGAATCTTCCAGTACAAGAATATTAGAATAGTAACTTAGCTTACGCTTTCGTTCTCTTGCAATATTCTTATCGGACTCAATCCCTGAGTTCCATAAAGCAGTATTTGCTTTTGATACAGGATCATCACTTCCGCTAGGATAGCCTTCGCGGGGTGTGGTCAAAGAGTTTTCGATATACCAACCACCGGGTCCTTTGAAACCATGTGTCCATAGTTTTACCCATGGAAGTTTCTCACCTGTTGTTGCAGGCAAAAAACGAATAACAGCATAACCATTACCCGTTTTATCTCTTTCACACTTCCAGATACGTTCATCCTCATAAGATGGTTTTTCTGCAAGCTTCTCTACTTCTTTGGTCAATTCTTTCAAGTTGGACATTCTATTTGCTTTTAAATCTTTAAAACTAGACATATGTATTACTCCTTATTTCGTAATATTTCGTAGTATCATTTCAAACTTTCATCAAAATACATTACAAAGGTAATTTACTGATTGGCTTCTTCAACATATTAAGATCATTTGCTTCTGCTTCAAGTTTATCTTTGATAGAACGATTTAATAGTTTTGCAACCATTTCAATCTCACCATCAACATCATCAGTATATTTAACTATAGCTTCCATGTAAGAAATTTCTAAATCTCTAACCATTTCTTCTATTGTTGTATTAACATCTATACTCATTTATAATCCTTTACTTTATCACAAATACCAAGTTTCTTTGCTTCCTTTGCAGACATCCAAACGTCTGTAGCTGGTAACAAATACTCTCGGATTTTCCTTTCACTTAAGCCAGTACATCTTTTATAATGATTTATCATTCTTTGAGAAGTTAATTCAAATTCTCTTGTTTGTGCTAAAAGTTCATGTTCTTTACCCCAAGCACCCCAGCTCCATTGATGAGACATTATAGAGGTGTTTGGGGTAAGTATGCGATGCCCTTTAGTACCATTAATAAACATCATAAAACCTGCTGATGCGATTTGTCCTAGTCCAATAGTATGAACTGGAACCGGAGAACCGTTCATAGCATCAATTACAGCAAACGCAGCATTCAAGTCTCCACCGGGAGAATTAATTATTATCTGCAAACATTTAGGTCGAGGCCGTCCCCAACTCTTAGTGAAGATAAATGAAACAAGGTCTTTACAAGTTTCTTGTGTTACATCTTCCATAAAAAGATAAACACCTTTTTCTTCAGGAGAAGGTGGAGCCTTTTTCTCTTTTTCACTAGACATATTATCTCCCAATGTTAAGTTAATATCTATAAGGATCAATATAAAAAATATGATCCCCAATTTCAGCTACTTTTAACATTTTACGATTCCAGTATGGGTCAACATCTTTTCTATGGTAATGTGTTGCACCATTTAAAAAATCGTTTACTTTCCATCTTTCTCCATGCCTTTTAAGATGAACACCTGGCTGTTCCAGCATTGCTTTCGCAATTACTTTTGAAACTTTCCAAGCAATCTTATTTCTTGGTCTATCAGATTTACCATCACAAAACCAAGAGAAATGACATTTATGTTTCACCAGTTTTCCATTTCTATATTTAGCTTGTTTAACAACTCTACATATAGAATTTGGAAATCTCTTACTGTTTACTCTATTTATAGTAACTAAAGCTACTGCTATTTGTCCCTTTATTGTCTGATCCCTTGCTTCAAAGTATATATTCTTTGCGAGACAAGTAAGTTCTTTTTCTGGAACAAGAGTAAAGCCAGTAAGAAATATATATGATAATAATATAAATGTTCTCATAATAAAAAATGGGGGATGGTTGCCCATCCCCCTCGGAGAAACAAAGATGAATCTTAGTTACCGTAAAAACTATTCAAAGCTTTACGACAAGCCTTAACAGTTTTTGCACCGCCTTCAAGATCACAATCTTTGAAAGCAATCTCACCAGTTGCAGGTGAAGTATAGATTTCCACCCAACGAGGAAGTCCAGTTACTTCGGATTCAGCTCGTGTAATTTTACGAGCGTTTTTACGTCCTACTTTGGGTGTGCCATGCATCATAGTCATAAACAAAATCTCCTATAAAATTTAAAATATGTGATAATCTTTAATTCATCACTTTAGTATAACCATTATAACATAATGGTCTTGGATATACAAGGAAAAAGCTTAACATTTTGGAATAATTCCTTGTTGTGGTACTGAAGCCCCGGTTGGAGCCGGAGCTACGCCTGACGTACATAGAGTTTGGGCTCCAGATACATGCGGAACTTGTGGATTGGAATTTACAACTGGAGTGCCAAAAGGCAAGTTTGGAACAAAGTGTGGAGTGTGTGGCACTCCAGCTGGAGGATGTTGTGGAGCTACAAATATTGATGCATCTGGATATATGGCTTCATCACCTACTGGTGCAAATGGTTGCCTTACTTCGATATTTGGAGCAAATTGTTGTGGTTCTCCCGGAAATACTTGAGTATCTGTCATGGAAACACCAGATTGTTGTGGCATCACTTCACCAGCAAATACATTGGTTGAAACCAATGCCAAAACCATGAATATTAGAATTTTCATATTTTCTCCATTCTAAAGGTTATTGTGGAGCGGGTTGGGGGCTACGATCCCTCGACCTTCTGCTTGGCAAGCAGATGCTCTGCCAGACTGAGCTAAACCCGCGGTTGGTGTGGGGACTTCTGTTCCCAAGTGCCCCACGAACTCGGCAGCTAATCTTTACGCTGCAATCGCAAAATCATAATCGTTTGCGTTTGTGATTTGAATGGTTGATAACCGAGCCACCATTCTTCTCGGTGCTGTCCATATCCCTTCCCTATACAGTCGAAACTAGTTCGCCCCCCTAATAGAATTTGGTGGAGGCGAGGGGTACTGCCCCCCTGTCCTATATGCTTCCGTTATACAGATTATACAGCAATCTCTTATAAACTATACCAAAACATTATAAGAAATATAACAACACAACATATACCTATAATCAAGTTTCGTTTTCTTTGTTCTGCCCTTAACTTGATAGCCTCATATCTTTTATAATATTCTTCCTTTTCCCAACGGTCAAATTTAGTCATGTTCAGTACCTCAAACACAAATATAAAGATTATACAGCAATTATAGTGGATAGTGGTCAAACCATATTGACAATAACTTTGCCATCGCAAATATTGATATTAAAATCCAAAATGCTTTAGTCATAATAATAGTGCAGTACGAATAGTGTTATCCAAAATATTGCTAATAATGTTATTTTTATATTTCCCATCATAACAAACTAGCTAATTCTTTAGCTGTAAGAACTAAACATAATATGACAACAAAATATAAAGCATACTCAAACCATTTCTCGCTCATTTTCAGGCCTCCTCAAGTTTTCAATCTTTTCATAGAGTTGATTAATAGTACCATCATTTTCTATAACAAGATCAACATCATCACCATTTAAACCATTTTCAGATGAATGACTAGTATGGTTAGTAATTCCTCTTGTTTGACTATCGAGGTAGATAACAACACCACCCTTGCTTCTAATCCACTCAGCTTCATTAGAAAATCGAACATCAGTAATAACAACAGAAAAGCCAGGATGTTTTCTAACAAACATTTCTGCGTTCTTTATCCAAACTCTAAGATCAATAGAACGAGCAACGTCTGTACCCAACAACTGATAAAGTTCTCTTGGCGATCTACCCCAAGGCTCTATCACTTTCTCTTTGTTTTCTATTTGTTCATCAGTAAGATTGAACATAGCCTTTGCACCATCTTTAAGAGGTTGTGCAAAAGAATAACGCACGAATTGATAATTATCCACTAGATATTTTCCAGCGGTATCTTTACCACTTCTTGCTTTACCAGCAAATCCAATTAATGCTGGGTTGCCATCTTTATTAGTCCATCCACAAATAGGAAACATCACTCACCGGTCCTTTGTTTATATTTTTCAGATTGTTTAGGGTCAACTCTTTTCATTCTTTCAAACAATTTATCACGGCCTGGCCTTTCGCTATTTGATTTTGGCTCAGGATTTTCTAGTTCTCTTTCTGGTTCTAATTCTTTCTCTTTTCTATCATGCATTACCTACTCCCCTAGTCTTTTGTAGTTTTTTAACTTCTCTTGCAACTTTATCACGATTCCATTCATCTTGTTTTCTATATTTAGTTTTTTTTAATCTTTTGAGCTTTCTCTTATGATTCTTTTTAAGTATCTTTCCTAATAGATTTCTTTGTTTTTTCATAATATCTCCTAATGATTTAAGACTAACCAAACAACACCAAATGGTGAAAATATAACAGCTAACATATATAGTATAAACGAAACTATAACTACTAAACCACCGATAACTTTTAAAAAATCATCCATATTATTAATCTCCTCATTTGTTATAACCATCATATTATTAATCTCCTCATTTGTTATAACCATTATCTCACATTCAGAACGAAAATAAAAGGAAAAAGGTGGTCTGTAAGTCATTGATTCTAAAGGACTTTTTTACCACAAAATGCCGTTATTTACTGCATCTAAGGGCATAGTAAGGGTCTTATACAGAATAACGTGTTAAATTCGCCTCAAATTCTTTCAGTCTTTTAAAGATAGATCGCAACTCTGTTATTTGCGTAAACTGATATAGAAATACTCCAAAGCCTTCATGTACTTTCTGGAACGCATTAGATACTTGAACCACTACGCCTAATGTTATAAGCTTGGTAAATAAACCCGGGCCAACCAATAAGTAGGGCAAGACAACCATAAATTGATCGTATAGATTTATCCACAAATCCACATAGCCATAATGGTTGAAAAGTCTTTGATAGTTAAACTTAATTCCCGTAAATAATTCCAAGATCGTTTCTGGTTGTGAGTAAGTCTCTTTATCATCTTCTCCAAATACCAATTCTTTTCTAAATGCAGCTTCAACTCTTTGGTTATTATATTCAAGGCCTGGCAACTTTGCACCAATAAACCATGTAAGTATCAAACCCCCAATAGAGACACATAATGCAAACCAAACTAATGAGCCTGCTTCCATACCCATAAATGGTATATCTGTTTTAGCACTTAACTGCCATAAGACAGGGATAAATGCAATTAATGTCATTATAGACTTTACTACTTTCAATCCAAGATTCTCTATGATTTGTGCAAAATGATGTGTATCTTCTTGGATTCTTTGAGAAGCCCCTTCAATATCTTTTTTAACATTTCTCCATCTTGGAATATAATCGAATGTTATTGCTTCACGCCATTTCAAACTATATACTCTGGTAAACCAATTTGTGATAGTAGCAATAACAACATAAGGCATTGCTAACATACAAAATTCATATAGTTTATCATAGAATAAATCTACACCAACTTGAGGCTTATCAAAGTATGTTGCTGAGTTTTGCATAAGATCATAGAAGCCACCATACCAAGCATTGATAGCTACAGTCAAAGACACTTGCATCCATAACGAACTCAAAAGAATCAATAACCCACCCCAAGAGCAGAGTAGCCATTTCTTATTATAGAAAAAAGACTGTATCATATAGCATAGGGTTCTTTAGAATATTTTGGAATAGCATCTTCATACCATGATTCCATACCATGGCTCATATTAGAACAATCAAGCTTAAGTGTAAAATCTGATTTCTTATCTTGTGTACTCTTTTCTAATACAAAATTTCTATTACAATGAGTACATTCAATTTTTCTTGTATCTAAATGTTTAGCTATTTTTTCTGGTAGATTTACCAACTGATAGTGTTCAAGAGTACCGAGTGCATGATAAAGATGAATATCCAGCTTTTCTTGACAATAACGACAATACATTCTCACAATATCATAAGGCTTATTCTTATTTTTATTGTGTAACATATTAAATACTGCGTGGGTTTTATTGATTTTCATAACTTTCACCTCTTTAATTATATAAATAATAGACCAATTCCAAATACAGGAGAATTAACATGAAATATCCTCATTGGGAAAAAACTATATTTCCCTCACGCAAGAGTATTCATGGAATTATTCAACCAACCATCCAATTCAAGGGTGGTATGGATGAGCTAGAAGATTTCTTAAATCAGATAGCTAGTTTTGATCCTACCTTTGATAAAATGAATTACATTGATAACAACTTGGAATCAGAGAAACCATTAGAGTCTGACATAATACATTTACCGCCCTTTAAAAAATAAATGGAGCCCCTTGCAGGAATCGCACCCGCGTCGGCACATTACAAGTGTGCTGCTTTACTATTAAGCTAAAGGGGCAACACTTTCTTGATCTTATAACAGAGCTACTAATTGGTGGAGCTACAAGGAGTCGAACCTTGAACTTTGCCGTGCAAGGGCAATGCGATCCCATTTCACCATAGCCCCATTAAATTTCATCATCCTCGTGAACCCACTCTGTATCAACAACGCGTGGTTTTGATTCACTATATTCTTCATGTTCATAATCATCTATATTATCTTCAAACCATTCTATCGTATTTGAATCTTCATTTTGTAATTGTCTCTTGATTATAAACTCATCAGGTCCGACTTGCATTGTGTCCATATCAGGTATATCATATACATATCGTTTCTGCATTTTAATTGTATCAATTCTAACTATTCTCATAAACCAGCATTCTTTCTATCAGGGTTTCTAAAAATAGAAGTCATGTTTGTAAGCTCATCTAGTTTTGGAAATTCTTGGTCTGGATGAATTTTTATTGCTTTTTCTAAAAGCTCTTCTTCTGATTCTCTTATATCTTCATCTGGAATACAACAATCAACAGGACATACCTCTTGACAAGCTTCCTCACCATGAAATCCCACACACTCAGTACAAAGCTCAGGATCAATATAATAATAATCTAATCCTTCACCAGAACCATCATCTATTGCCTCATTAGGACATTCAGGCTCACATACTGCACAATTTATACATTCATCTGTTATTATTGTTGCCATAATCTATTTCCTTTCAAGTTTTTGTTGTTTATATTTAATTATATTTCTTAGGCCTTCCAAGAAATGTAACATCTTTAGACAAAGTTTTACCTAATTTAAGAGCATCTCTTGAAAATTTTTGGAAAGCTTCATCACCACTTTGATGTTGAGTTTGTACCATAATTTTTTCACCATCAACATCCATTACTAAATCTAAAATATAAACATCAGGTAATACATGATGTTTTCTTATTTCTATTTTAAGTTCTTCTACTTGTCCATATTCTGATTTAGCTTCAAGTTTGTTTCTGTTATCATGCACATCTACTTTTATCATTATTTATTTCTCCTCGCTTCAATTTGTTGTTCATAAGTTAATCCCCCGAATGGATGTTCTTGACCAAATCGAGGTGCTTCATAAGCATTTGTTGGTACTACATTTATTTCAGAATCCACTTGTTGTCTTAATGCACGTTCTATGCCTCTTAATGTACCAGAAGCACTAGATGGACAACTACCACAAGCTCCTTGAAATGATATAACGACTTCATTCCCCTTTACCAAGTCAAGTTCTATATTCCCGCCATCTGCAATTAAGTATGGTCTAATCATTTCATCTATACATTTCTCAACAGCTTCATATTTTTCTATATCATTCATGTTATTATCTGCCAGATAGTTATAATCATAGGTAAATATTCTAATAAATCGCAAAGTGCATATATTAATATTTTTTCCTGCTCAGAAGTCATTTTATTTTTTCACCCTTATCACGCAAATACTCTTTTGCACGATCAGAAATAATTTCTTCAAAACCATATCTCTCTTTTTCAATTTCCCATGCATCTTTCATAACTTCAGGAGTTGGAATAGAATATTCAATGTTACAAGATGTATATGCTTGAATATAACTAGAGCCAACTTCTCTTGCAACCATGATAGCACGGCGAACAGTTCTTGCAACTCTTGCGGGATTAGTTGGTGCTAATCTTGCTATATAATCTACTTTAGAAACTTTGGCTAAACCAAGTGCATCTACTTTTTCACCAAACTTACCACGCGGGGCCATTTTTAAAACTTTGCCCTGATTAGTCATACCACTTTCTTGCCCACCAGTATTTCCATAGACTTCATTATCAAGCATGATAGTTGTAAATTTTTCTCTACGAAACCAACTATGCATCAATCCTTGGAAACCAATATCAATCAGTCCACCATCACCTGCCATAACCACAACATCTTTATTCTGATTAGGATAACGAACTTCAAGTCCACGTTTCAATCCAGATGCTACTGCATTGGTATCGCCGTAGTTGCCATAGAT
>CEUS01049960.1_pt1 | contig 24537 bp, 11 predicted proteins | sample 427031 | NCBI WGS metagenome assembly CEUS01 (sample SAMEA2622837, study PRJEB7988) | marine metagenome | biome: marine biome (ENVO:00000447); feature: marine epipelagic mixed layer (ENVO:xxxxxxxxx); material: "saline water (ENVO:00002010), including plankton (ENVO:xxxxxxxx)" | depth 140 m | reverse complement strand
GGCTGGCGTGATTCGCGGCTGCGTGGGGCACGCGGCGGTCGCCGCGACACAACTGGAAGGTCAGGAGTTCTACGGCACGTTCGCGGAGAAATTCGGGGTTCCGGTCGAAGTTCATCGGACCGGTTACCTGCTGGTGGCTCGGCCTCACGAACGGGCTCACGTGGAGGCCACGGTGTCGGTGGCCGAACGTGCCGGTTGCCGACTGGGCCTGGTGTCGGCCGAGGAAGCTGCTGAGATTCAACCCGGCCTGGACGCCGACCCCTCCGGAGTGCACGTCTTTGAACCGGAGGGGATTTATGTCGATCCGGCTCCTGCCACCCAGGCAATCCGACTGGCCGCTACCGCCGCTGGGGTGTTGATTCGCGAGGGGTGCGAGGTCAAGGAAGTGGCGGTCGAGGGGGGACGTGTGACCGGTGTTGTGAGCGACGACGGGAAGGTTTCAGCCGAAAACGTGCTGGTGGCGACGTCGGTCTGGGGCACTCCCCAGTTGGCTCGTCTGGGGATCAAAGTGCCGGTTCGTCCGCACATTGCGCAGATGGCGTTCTTTCATGTGCCCGCGGGTTCCGGTCAGCGATTGCAGACAACACTGTTCGATTCGAGAGCCGGCCTCTACATGCGCCCCGAGGGCGTGGCTCAGATGTTCGTTGGACGGAAGGAAAAGGACTTCCATGATCCGGATGAGCCAGCCATCGATCCGGATGATTACAAGCAGACCGCCGAGTACTCCGCGGTCCGGCAAATGCACGCGGGGCTGTCGGTGACGTTGCCGTCGATGAGGGACGGGTTCGTTCATCGCACCTACGCGTGCACCTACGACGTGACGCCCGACGAAATGCCGATCCTGGAGCAGGCTGATGGAATCGACGGGCTGTTCTTTGCCCTGGGATTCAGTGGTGGTGGCTTCTCAGCCGCTCCCTGGGTGGGGCGGCGAATGGCCGATTGCATCATCTCGGGTGAGAAACCCCGCGAGATCACCCCGTTCAAATTGGAACGGTTCGAGACAGGGGAGACCATCGACTGGAGCAACACGCCCGACTGAACAGTGGCGTTCTAGATCAGTTCGTCAATCGGGCTGCCATGATTGAGCACCGGGATTGGCCGGTTCTGGCGGTCGATGAAGATCGTGTGCGTATCCACGCCCAGCACATGGTACATCGTGGCGAAGAGGTCCTGGGCGTGAGAGGGGCGGTCGACGGGATAGCCGCCGATCGAATCGCTCTTGCCGATCACCTGGCCCGTTTTCAGTCCTCCGCCGGTGATCAGAGCCGAGAAGCAGTCGGCCCAGTGGTCACGGCCACTCTGGTCCGTCTGGTTGCCGGTGGTGATCTGGCCCACCTTGGGCGTGCGACCGAATTCGCCGATGACCATCACCATGGTTTTTTCGAGCATGCCGCGGTCGGCCAGGTCACCGATCAGCACCGACACCGCCCGATCGATCTGTGGCAGCAGTTTTTCCAGACGGGGGAAGGCGGTGTTGTGAGTGTCCCAGTCCTGGCGCAGACCACACTGGATCAGCGTGAAGGTGACACCCGCTTCGACCAATCGGCGGGCCAGCAGGGCTCCCTGGCCCCATTCGTGCGGTCCGTAGCGATCACGGATCGCCGGCTTTTCACGGGAGAGGTCGAAGGCGTCACGGACCTGGTGCTGCAGCAGCAGGTCCATGCCCTGGCTGGTGAAGTCCCGCGTCTGTTGAATCGAAGGGGCCGGAGTATCCTGGCCGCGGAACTGGTCGAGCAGCGACAGCAGACCCTGTCGCCTCTGGAGCCGCGGCGTCGAAAGTCCGTCGCGGAGTTCCAGGATCGGCACGGTGAACTTCTGAGTGGTCGAGGACGGCAGGTGGCCGCTCTCGAACGGCTCGTGCCGAGAGCCCAGGTAAGCGGACGCCCCGAAGGGAGACCCGATGTATTCGTGGTGGAAACTCCAGGGGATGCCGACGTAGGCTGGCATGCCGGCCTGGCGGGGGCCGCACAATCGCGACGTGATCGATCCGAACGACGGGGTCTCGATCACCGCTCGGCGGGTGCCGCCTCGAGTGCCCATCCGCCCGGTCAGCATCTGGTGCTCGGCGGGGGCGTGGCTGTTGTTGCCGTGGTGCAGGGAACGGACCACGTTGTAGTTGTGGGCCTGGGCGGCCAGCAGTGGCAGGCGATCACAGATCTGCAGGCCAGGGACCGACGTTCCGATCGCTCCGAACTGCCCGCGGACGTTTTCGGCGGCCTCGGGCTTTGGGTCGAACGTCTCGTGATGCGACGGTCCGCCGTCCAGGAAGAACATGATGCACGAGGTGTCGGGCCGAGGTCCCGGCGATGGGGCTGCCGACAACGAGGTGGCCGCTCCTGCCAGGCCCAATGATCCCATCTGGATCATTGTCCTCCGCGACAGCAACGACAGGTTCGACTGCAACGGGTGCATGCGGTGCAGTCTAACGGCTGAATCGTCGCCAGACCAATTGATCTTTGTCGAGGAGACGATCGCAGGGAGCACAGGCCCGGGGGCTAGACCAGTTCCTCGATCGGAGCGCCGTGGTTCAGTACCGGGATCGGCCGGTTCTGGTGGTCGGTGAAGATCGTGTGCGGATCGATGCCGAGCACGTGGTACATCGTGGCGAAGAGATCTTGTGGATGAACGGGACGGTCGACAGGGTGAGCTCCGATCGCGTCGCTCTCGCCGACGACCTGGCCCATTTTCAGGCCTCCACCGGCCACGAGAGCCGAGAAACAGTCGCCCCAGTGATCTCGGCCGGCATTCTTGTTGATCTTGGGGGTGCGTCCGAATTCTCCGATGACCATCACCATGGTGCTTTCGAGCATGCCGCGGTCAGCCAAATCGGAGAGCAGGGTGGCGACGGCCCGGTCGAGTCGTGGCAGGAACTTGTCGAGGTTGGTGAAGTTGGCGCTGTGCGTGTCCCAGTCCTGACGCAAGCCGCACTGGATCAACGTGAAGGTGACACCCGCTTCGACCAGCCGTCGAGCCAGCAAAGCGCCTTGGCCCCACTCGTGAGGTCCATATCTTTGGCGGGTGGCGGATGTTTCCCGGGACAGATCGAACGCGTCACGGACATGCTGTTGCAGCAACAGGTCCATGCCTTGCCTGGTGAAGTCCCGGATCTGTCCGATCGCCGGGGCGACCGGTCCCTGGTGGCGGAATCGGTCAAGCACCGAAAGCAGGCTCTGTCGCTGTTGCAGTCGTGGGGGAGAGAGTCCGTCCTGGAGTTCGAGGACGGGGACCGTGAATTTGTCCGTGGTCGAGGCCGGCAGGTGGCCGCTCTCGAACGGCTCGTGCCGGGAGCCCAGATAGGCGGCCGCTCCGAAGGGGGATCCGATGTACTCGTGATGGAAACTCCACGGGATGCCGACGTAGGCTGGCATGCCCGGGCGGCGCGTACCACGCAGTCGTGAGACGATGGATCCGAACGACGGCGTCTCGATCACCGCTCGCCGGGTGCCGTCACGGGTTCCCATCCGACCGGTCAGCATCTGGTGTTCGGAGGGGGCGTGGCTGTTGTTGCCATGATGCAGGGAGCGGACGACGCTGAATCGGCGGGCCTCTGCGGCCAGCAGTGGCAGTCGATCGCAGATCCGGAATCCGGAAACGGCCGTGTCGATGACACCGAACTGGCCGCGGACGGTTTGGGGAGCCTGGGGCTTGGGGTCGAACGTCTCGTGGTGAGACGGACCGCCGTCCAGAAAGAACATGATGCACGAGGTCTCGGGTCGCCGGCCGGCATCGGGTCCCGCCTGCAGAGACGTGGCTGCTCCTGCCAGGCCCAATGATCCCATTTGGATCATTGTCCGTCGTGAAAGCAGGGACAAGTCGGGCGACGATGGGTGCATACGAGGGAGTCTAACGGCTGGATTGCCTGCAGACCAATCGATATTTCTCGCCAAGACGGATTCTGTCACGTCTCCAGGGCCAAGTCCGGATTCATGTGGCTGCCAACGACCGCTAGAATGGATTCCCGGTGTCACGGTCACTGACAGCGGATGACCTGAGTACTTTCGACTGGAACTCCATGCCCATACGACCTGCGGTTCGGCTGTTTGTCCTTTCCACCATGGCGATGATGGTTTGCTCGTCGGCCGACGCAGCGGAAGCGAAGCCGCTGACTTTCGAAGCCGACATCCGTCCGATCTTCCGGTCCCACTGTTACGACTGTCACGGTTCGATCAAGGAGAAGAAGGGGAAGCTCGATCTCAGGTTGGCCCGGTTCATGATCGCCGGCGGGGAAACAGGCCCGGCCATCGTTGCGGGAGATCCGGACGGAAGTTTCCTGGTCAAGCGGCTGCGTGACGGATCGATGCCGCCCGGAGACGTGCGGGTCAGTGACGAGGAAATTGCCAAGATCTCTCAGTGGATCAAGCAGGGGGCGAAGACGGCCCGGCCGGAGCCGAAGCAGATCGGCGACGGACTGGGAATCACACCCGAGGAGCGGTCATGGTGGGCCTTCCAGCCGATCTCACGTCCGTCGGTTCCCGGCTCCGTCGGGAAAGAGCGTGTGCGGACCGAGATCGATGCGTTCGTGTTGGCCCGGCTGAAGGAAAAGAAGCTCGGTTTTGCCACGGATGCGGATCGCCTGACACTGGTCCGGCGGGTTTACCTGGATCTGCTTGGCCTGCCTCCGACATTTGAACAGGCCCAGGCGTTCATCAATGACAAGCGGGACGACGCCTACGAGCGTTTGATCGATGACTGTCTCGAGTCCCCGCATTACGGTGAGCGGTGGGGACGACACTGGCTGGACGTGTCCGGGTACGCGGACTCCGAAGGCTATACCAACAGCGATCGCGTGCGGCCCTACGCCTACAAGTTCCGCGATTACGTGATCCAGGCCTTCAACGACGACATGCCGTTTGACCGGTTCATCCAGGAACAGATTGCCGGTGATGAGATGATTGTCGGGCCGCTGAAGAATCTGGGACCGCATCAGGTGCAGAAGCTTGTGGCGACGGGGTTCCTGCGGATGGCCGCCGACGGCACCGGTGAGAGCGATGGAGCCGTATCCAGGAACCAGGTCGTGGCGGACACGATCAAGATCGTCAGTTCGGCATTGCTGGGTTTGTCGGTTGGTTGTGCCCAGTGTCACGATCATCGCTACGACCCGATTTCTCAGGTCGATTATTACCGGATCCGGGCGGTCTTCGAGCCGGGGTACGACTGGAAGTCGTGGCGAAACCCCAGCCAACGCCGCGTGTCGCTCTACACCGATGCCCAGCGGGCGGCGCGGGCGGAGGTCCAGAAAGAGGTCGACGTCGTCAACAAGGAGAAGACCGCCAAGCAGCAAAAATACATCCAGGAGGCGCTCGAGAAGGAATACGCCCGCTACGACGAACCGTTGCGGAGTGAGATGCGGAAAGCCAAGACGACTCCCGGCAGCAAGCAGACCGACAAGCAGAAGGCGCTGTTGAAGAAGTACCCCAACCTCAACGTCAACGGTGGCAACCTCTACCAGTACAATTCCAAGCACGCTGACGAGATCAAGGCCTACGCTCCCAGGATCGCCAAGATCCGGAAGAAGATCCCGGTTGAGGATTTCGTGCGGGCGTTGACCGAGAACATTGGCAAACCCGGTACGGCGCCCAAGACGTTCCTGTTCCACCGCGGCGACCACCGTCAGCCCAGGCAGGAGGTGGCTCCGGGGGGGCTGACCGTGACAGCTCCTGAAGGCGCCCGGTTTGCGATCGGTGGCGACGACGCCCAGATCAAGACCAGCGGTCGTCGACTGGCCTTTGCCCGCTGGCTGACCAACGGCCGGCATCCGCTGGTGGCTCGCGTGCTGGTCAACCGTGTGTGGCTGCATCATTTCGGCCGCGGGATTGTCACCACGCCCGACGAGTTCGGGAAACTGGGGACCAAGCCGACCCACCCGAAGCTGCTCGACTGGATGGCCTCGTTTTTCGTGGAGAGTGGCTGGAGCCTGAAGGACCTGCACCGCGTGATGATGAGATCGACGGCCTACCGCCAGTCCTCGTTGCGTCACACCCAGGGCGACGCCCTGGACGGAGCCAATTCCCTGTACTGGCACAAGACGGTCCAGCGGTTGGATGCGGAGATTCTCAGGGACCGGATTCTCGCCGTCAGTGGGACCCTGGACCGCAAGATGTTCGGAGCACCCGTCGGCGTGTCGGCTGACGACGCCGGGCAGATTTCTGTCAGCGGCCCGGATCGCAGAAGCGTCTACGTTCAGAATCGACGAACGAAGCCGGTGGCACTGCTGCAGGTCTTTGATCAGCCGGTGATGACTGTCAACTGCAGCAAGCGTGAGAAGTCGACGGTGGCGTTGCAGTCGTTGTTGATGATGAACAGCGAGGCGGTCCTGAAATACGCCCGGGCAATGGCCGACCGGGCCAACAAGGAGACCCGCGCCGGGGCTGATGCGAAGCTGATCAAGGGCCTGGAGATCCCGTTCGATTTCAAGAGCTACACCGAGAACCTGGGGGTGTGGCGGGTTGGCTACGGTCACATTGACACCGCCGACAAGGGAAAGGTCCCGCAAGTGAAGTTCACCCGCTACACGGTGTTCGAAGGTGACCGGTGGCAAAGTGGCAAAGGGCTGGGCAAGGGACCGGCCGGATTGTCGTTCCTGACCCGAGTTGGAGGGCACCCGGAAAACAAGACAACCCGTCCGATCCGTCGCTGGGTCGCCCCCGCCGATGGCCAGTTGCTGGTCAAGGGGTCACTGGGGTGTCCGTCAAAAAATGGAGACGGTGTGGCGGTGACCGTTTACAGCAGTCGACTGGGATCACAGGGGACGTGGAAAGCGCGAGCCGGTGGTGTCGAGTACATGTTGGATTTCGAAGTCAAGGCGGGAGATATCATCGATACGATCGTCGATGAGCAGTCGGCCAACACGTCGGATTCGTTCAGCAACGAATTCACGCTGTCACTCTCGAACGCCGCCGCCGGCACGACAATGGGATTCAACTCACACGCCGCCGTCGCCAAGCCTCCCAAGCCTTCGACCTACACCCTGCGGGCACCGATCGCCGACCAGGTGGTGCATGTCTGGCGATTGGCCTACGTCCGTCAGCCGACTCGTGAAGAGGCCGAGTTGGCCGTCGGCTACATGAAGGGGCAACTGGCCCTGTTGTCCGAGCAGAAGAATAAGAACCCCGTACGCCAGGCGATGACCAATTTCTGCCAGGCGTTGATCAGTTCCAACGAGTTCCTGTATTCAGACTGAGGATGCCGAAGAGATGACGGATTCTCTGAACCACGACCAACTCGCGATGCCTCCGGTTTCGCGTCGAGAGTTTCTTTCCCGACACGTCCTCGGCCTCGGGTCGGTGGCGTTGGCGACCCTGTTGCAACAGGACAAGCTGCTGGCCACCCCGGCCAATGTGCCACGTGGACCGGCCTCCTACGATCTGCTGCCCAAGCAGCCGCACTTCGCGCCACGAGCGAAGTCGATGATCTCCCTGTTCATGCACGGCGGTCCGGCTCATATGGAGCTCACCGACCCCAAGCCGGAACTGACCCGGTTGCACGGAAAGACCTACCAGGGGGACATCGCCTACAGTTTCATCAAGCGGGCCAGCAAGCGTCTGCTGGGAGCACGGTGGAAATTCCGTCCCCGCGGGGAATGCGGAACCGAGATCTCCGAATTGTTGCCCAACATCTCGGAGGTCGTCGACGACATCTGCCTCATCCGCTCGATGCACACCGGCTACAACGGCCACGAGGTCTCCATCCGCTACATGCACTCGGGGATTCCCTCGGTCACCGGTCGCCCCACGCTCGGGTCGTGGCTGCTTTACGGACTGGGTTCCGAAACGGACAACCTGCCCGCCTACATGGTGATGACCGATCCCGGCGGACATCCCGTTGACGGGGTGCACAACTGGTCCAACGGCTGGATGCCGACGTTGTTCCAGGGGACGGTGCTGAGGCCGAAGAACCCCCGGATCCTCAATCTCGATGCGCCGGCCACGGTGCGGGGGAAGGTGCAGGAACACAACCTGTCATTCCTGGCCCAGTTGAACAAGAGGCACGCCAGGAAGCATCCCGGAGAAAATGACCTGGAGGCGCGGATCGCCTCCTACGAGCTGGCCGCCCGGATGCAGACTTCTGCCAAGGAGGCCCTGGACATTTCCCAGGAGACCAAAGCGACCCAGAACATGTATGGGCTGGACGATCCGGCCACCCGGGAATACGGGACCCGCTGCCTGATAGCCCGTCGACTGGTGGAACGGGGGGTCCGTTTCGTCCAGTTGTTCCTCAACGGCCAGCCCTGGGACAACCACAACAACATCAAGTCGGCGCTGCCCGCGGCGTGCCGCCGGACCGACAAGCCGGCTGCGGCCCTGGTCAAGGACCTGAAACGGAGTGGCCTGCTGGATTCGACCATCGTCCACTGGGGCGGTGAGATCGGGCGATTGCCCGTCACCGAGGGAGATCCGAAAGGTGGCGGACGCGATCACAACGGGCAGGGGTTCACCAACTGGCTGGCCGGCGGCGGCTTCAAGGGCGGCATGGCCTACGGCGAGACCGACGAGGTGGGGCACCGGGCGGTTGTCGACAAGGTGACCCCCAATGACTTCCAGGCCACGCTGCTTCACCAGTTCGGGATCGATTACCAGAAACTGTTCTTCTTCCACAACGGCCAGCAACAGCAATTGACCAACGGCCGGCCGGCCCGCGTGGTCAAGGACATCCTCGCCTGATCGGAAATGGAGCCTGGCACCGTGAGACTCGTGACACGCCTGACCTTCGCATGGCTCTGCGCGGCAACGATCGCATTGCCCGTGGTCTCTGCGGCCGATGTGGACTATGCGTCGCAGATCAAGTCGGTGTTCAAGCATCGTTGCTACGCGTGTCACGGGGCGTTGAAGCAGGAAGCGGGACTGCGGCTCGATTCTGGCCAGTTGATCCGCAAGGGCAGCGAGAACGGTGTCATTGTTCAGAAGGCCGCCGTCGAGGCCTCAGTGTTGCTGAAACGGGTGACGGCCAAGGACCCGGCCGAGCGAATGCCTCCGATTGGCATGCCCCTGGAACCCGGTGAGATTGCGGCGATCCGGAACTGGATTGCCGCCGGCAGTCCGTCCCCCGTGGACGAGAAGCCCGAGGCTGATCCGAGGGACCACTGGTCGTTCCGGCCACCGGTGCGGCCAACGTTGCCGACCATCAGCCGACCGGGGTGGGCCTACAATGCTGTCGACCGCTTTGTTCATGCCCGGTACGACCAACAGAAACTGAGACCGGTGGCCGATGCGGATCCCGCGGTCCTGTTGAGACGGGTGCACCTGGACCTGGTCGGTCTTCCACCGTCATCCGAACAATTGCAGGCGTTCCTGGCCGATCCCTCGCAGGCCCATTACCTCCAAGTAGTTGACCGGTTGCTGGCGTCTCCTCGCCATGGGGAACGCTGGGGTCGGCACTGGATGGATGTCTGGCGTTATTCGGACTGGTATGGCCGTCGCAAGGTCGACGATGTCCGCAACAGTGCGCCACAGATCTGGCGGTGGCGTGACTGGATCATCGATTCGCTCAACCGTGACAAGAGTTACGCGCAAATGGTGCGTGAGATGCTGGCGGCCGACGAACTGTCGGCCACCGACGATTCGGCATGGCCGGCCACCGGGTACCTGATCCGCAACTACTTCTCGTTGAATCCCAACGACTGGATGAGGCACTCGGTCGAATACACCGGTAAGGCCTTCCTGGGGCTGACCTTCAATTGCGCGCATTGTCACGACCACAAGTACGATCCGATCACGCACGAAGACTATTTCCGCATGCGGGCTTTCTTCGAACCGATGGGAGTGCGGCAGGACCGCGTGCCGGGCCAACCGGATCCCCCTCCGTATCCCCCGTACGTCTATTCGGGGTCGCGGAAAGCCGTGAGGATCGGCATGGTTCGGATTTTCGACGAACGTCCTGATGCCAAGACCTGGCTTTACACTGGCGGGGATGAACGCAACAAGGACAAGAAGCGAGGAGCGATTTCCCCGGGTGTGCCGGCTTTCCTGGCCGAGCTGTTCCCGCCGGTCCGTCCGATCGACCTGCCGTTGTCGGGTTGGTACCCGGGGGCTCGCCCGAATATCCAGCAGTCGGTGTTGGAGGAACAGCGGCGGGCGGTAGCTGATGCCCGCCGGGCTCTTGACCGGGTTGCCATGCAACGGGTGGATTCCAGCGGCCTCGAGAAGCAGGTTGCGGCCGCGCGGGTCGATTTTGCCCAGGCAATGAAGACGGCGGTCGCCTCGGGACAGGCCGGAGCGCTGGTCGGCAAGCAGTCGCTGTTCATGGACGCGGCCACCGGGCGGCGGATCTGCCAGAACACCGTGCCGGGATTGAAAGCTCTGCCGGTGGGCACGCGGATCACGTTCCAGTTGAGGATCCTTGAAGACAACCATGTCAACTTCCAGTTGGCCAAGAACACCAAGACCGGTCAAACGGCGCTTTACGTGGCTTTTGCCGGCGGCAAAATCGACTCGTATCGCCCCGACGGGTTCACTCAGTTCACTGCCGCCAAGTACGACTTCGCTGCCGGACAGAATCACTTCCATGTGACCCTGGTACTGGATCCGTCCAGCGATACGGTTGCATTGAGCGTGAAACTGGACGGGGCCAAGGGATTTCTGGTCCAGAACCAACCGATTGCGCTCAACGGATGGAATCCGACCAAGAACCCGCACCAGCCTTTCACTTTCGATTGCCGGACCGGGACCAAGGCACTGGTCGACCAGGTCGAGATGGTGGCTGGTGACCAGAAGTTCTTCTGGGGCTTCGAATCGCCGCGGTTCGCCGACGGTGAAGATGTCGAGGGAATCGCCGGCTGGGTGATTCATCCGCAGTCGCAACCGGCGGCGACGTCGGTGGTGTCGATGATTGCCAACTGCGAGTTGGCCCGCGAGAGTTACACGAAACTGAAACAGGCCGAAGTGGCCCTGGAAGCGATTTCGTTGGGAAGTGTCGTGGCCCGAAAAGGGGTCGAAGCGAACACACGAGCATTGGCCAGCCTGGAGGCCACGATCGCTGCGGACAATGCCAAGCGGGACCCCAGCCGCGCGGCGGACGTCGAAAAGTTGTCCCGAGTGGCCTACCGCCGGCAATTGGAAGCGGGAGCCGCGATGGCTGAATGGCGGACCATGGAGGCCCGTTACGAGATCGGCCGCGCCAAGGCCCTGCCCGATTCGAACAAGCAGAAGGGGGCCCGGATCAAGAAATTCGAGCAACAACTGTCGACGGCCAGGAAACAGGAACAGGACGTGGCCGGCAGACGGGCCAAGGCGGCCGAGTCGACCGACTACAAGTTGTTGAGTCGGGTCACGAGCAATCGATCCACGGGACGGCGAGCGTCACTGGCACGGTGGGTCACCGATCCACGCAATCCGTTGACCCCGCGGGTGGCGGTCAATCACATCTGGTTGCGTCATTTCCACGCGCCGCTGGTCGAGAGCGTCTACGACTTCGGTCGCAACGGAAAGCGGCCGACGCATCCGCAGTTGCTCGACTGGCTGGCTGTCGAGCTGCTGGAACACGACTGGAGCATGAAGCGGTTGCATCGCCTGATGGTCACCAGCCATGTGTACCAGTTGAGCGATGAGCGGCCGGAATCCGACGAGGTGGTGCGCGGGAACATCAAACGCGACAAGGACAACCGCTGGGTCTGGTACCGGGGCCGCGGTCGGATGGAAGCCGAGGTGATCCGTGACAGTGTTCTCCTGCTGGCCGGACAACTGGACCCCACGATCGGCGGACAGGTGCTGTTGAATACCCTCTCCGCAACGACCCGTCGGCGAAGCCTGTATTACGAGGTGTATCCGGAGGCGGGGGGCAGCATGCCATTTGCTGAACTGTTCGATCCACCGGATCCATGTGACTGTTTTCGGAGATCCTCGACGGTGGTGCCACAGCAGGCGCTGGCGTTGAGCAACAGCGATCTGATTCATGCAGCCTGTGGTGAGACGTCCCGCCAGATCGGGGGGAAAACTGCCGAGGAGTTTATCCGAGCTGCGTTTGTCCACGTGCTTTCGCGGCCGGCGACGGCCGCCGAGGTGTCTGCCTGCCGCTTGTTCTGGGACCGGCAGCTCCAGGAACTGAAGGATGACGGCCGTGTCCGGGAGAGCCTGGTACGGGTGTTGTTCAACCACAACGATTTTGTCACGATCCGGTGACCCGGCGTGACCCAACAGCGGAACAGATCAATGGAACGACGTGACTTCCTGGCCGATTTCGGATTGGGTTTTACCGGCCTGGCGATGGGGTCGATGTTGGCGGCCGACGGGATCGTTCGTGGCGATGCGACGCCAACCGGAGAACCTCATTTTGCTCCGCGGGCCAAGTCGATCGTGTGGGTGTTTCTCTCTGGTGGGTACAGCCAGATGGAGACCTTTGATCCGAAACCGATGCTGACCAAGTACGCCGGCAAGACCTACGCGGAGACACCGTTTCCCAACCCGGTCGATTCCCCGTTGCACAGGGAGCGGTTTCGGAGTGCTCCGGCCGAGGAGATCAACATCCGGGATGTCTACACCAAGATCTTCCCGATGCAGGTGGGCTTTTCGCGGCATGGCGAGAGTGGCATCGCCGTCACCGACTGGTGGCCACACCTGGCCAAGCAGGTTGACGACATCTGCTTCGTGCGGAACATGTGGACGACCGACAATGATCACGCGGCCGAGAACCAGATTCATACGGGACGGCACAAGCTGGATGAGACGCAGCCGAGTATCGGCGCGTGGGCTCATTACGGGCTGGGGTCACTCAACGAGGATCTGCCCCGTTTTGTTGTGCTGGGCGGGCCGACACGAACCGACACCCGGCAGTCGATCGATTCGTACTACCTTGGCCCGGCGCACGCCGGCGTTCCGTTGAAGCTGGACCCCAAGAACCCGTTGGCATTCGGGACCCGCCGCGGGGGCCAGACAGCTCGCCAGCAGGCCAATGAATTTGACCTCGTGGCCAAGTTGAACCGGCTCACTGCCGGGGAACGTCCGGAAGATGCGAGGCTGGCTGCGCGGATCAAGTCTTACGAACTGGCGTTTCGGATGCAGTCGGCCGTCCCCGAGGCCGTCGCACTCAGCCAGGAGACCGCCGATACGCAGCAGCTCTACGGCATCGACCAGGGGCCGACCAAGCTGGCCGGCCAGAGGTTGTTGGCCGCTCGACGGATGGTCGAGCGGGGTGTCCGGTTTGTCCAGGTGTTTCCCTCGCCGTATGGCACCTGGGATTCGCACCAGAAGCTGCAGCAGAATCACGCCAGGATGTGCAAGTCGGTCGACAAGCCGATCGCCGGGTTCCTGGCCGATTTGAAGCAGCGGGGACTGATGGACGACGTGGCGGTGGTGTTCTGCACCGAATTCGGACGGACCCCGGGACGGGAAGATCGCTCCGGAAACACGACCGGCCGAGATCACCATCCGCACGGTTTCACCGTCTGGCTGGCCGGCGCCGGCTTGAAACGCGGCTACGTTCACGGTGCGACCGACGAACTGGGTTACCACGCCCTGGGCAAGGGACACTACGTGACCGATCTCCATGCCACGGTGCTCCACCTGTTGGGCCTGGACAACACGCTGTTGGAGGTGCCGGGTCGCAAGCGGCTGGACATCGACCGCGGTCGCGTGATCACCGACATCCTGGCGTAACTCGTCGGTGGCCCGGTGAAGACGGACAACTGGTCGTGACCGTCTTGAGCGGTCGGAATGTCATCGCGAGCTGGATGCCACCAGTTCGCTGATGTCGATCAGGTGCAGTTGCCGTCCCTGGCCGGGGACCGGGGCGTCGATGCAGACCTGCCGGCCATCGGGACTGAATCGTGGATGCGTGTCGACTCGCCACTCGCCGGTGTAGACCTTGGGCAACTGGAACTGGCCGAGGTCATACCGCTTTTTCGTCTTGATGTGGTAAAGGTGCGGGGTCTGGAGCCGGTCGGCGCCCTGCGGGTAGGTGTCGTTGAGAATCCAGCGATTTCCGGGCAGGTAACTGATGTGTCCCATCGAATCGAGCGTGCCGTGACCGACCGCTTCGACCCGGCCGTCCTCTTTGTCCTCGATCAGGAAGTTGTTCCAGTCGGTTGTGCCCAGCAGGTTGCGGGACTGGACCAGGATGTGTTTGGGGTCGCGCCAGATGAAGTGCGAGGCGTATCCGTTGGGGACGACGATTCGCAGGTCGCTGCCGTCGGGACGCGCGGTGATCATTCGTGTCAATCGCTTCCCATTGGGGTAACGCCAGCGGTGCAGGGCGATGAACCGGCTGCCGTCGGGATTGAACAGCAGGTGATTGAAGTAATGCTTGATGCCAGGCTGCCTGTTGGGAATGTCACCGCGACGGGCGATGTCGGCCAGGGAGATGATCTGGGCAATCTTTCCCGTCTCCAGGTCGATGCGGACGATGCCCGAATTGGCGGGAGCCAATTCGTCGGCATGAGGGTCCTTCAGCCCGGCGTATCCATAACCGGGACGGACGTCATTGATTCGGCGAAAATCGGGCGCGACGGCGGTGCGGCCGTTGGGACTGACCGAATAGACCGGGTGGGCCACCGTCCGTCGTTTCCGGGACCTGACGTCCATCACGTGACAGACGAAACGGTCTCGCTGCCGGTCGTTCCAGAGCACTCGGTGGCGTGAACCGGGAAGCCATTGCAGCATGCACCCCTGTTGCCAGCACCAGGCGTTGCTGCGACCCAGTTCGATCCAGCGGTCTTTCCGGGCGAGGTCCACCATGCCGATGCGAATGGTGTCCCTGCCGGTTGGTGAACGGTGTTCGAAGCCGACCTCCATTCCCAGTACGTAGCGGCTGGTGGGATCGAATTGCAGCTTGTCGTAATATCCGAACCAGTGGTGCCTGGGACCGCTGGTGATGGCCCGGGTTGGAAACCGCGTCTCGCGGTTGGCCCGGACGGTCGCGGGCAGCAGGCCAGACGCGGCGGTGGCCGCCAGCGTGGACAGGAAACGTCGTCGGTCGTCGGTCGATCGGGACATCGCTGGTGGTCCTCCCAATGGCGACGTTCGGACTACTCGTGCCGCAGCGCTTCGATCGGATCCATGTCGGCGGCCCGCTGAGCGGGGTAGACACCGAAGAGGATCCCGACGCCGAGTGAAATTCCCACCGACAGCGCAACCGACCACGGTGCAATCCGCGGTTCCAGTGAATACACCTCGGCCGGCAGCAAGTCGGGGTTGATCAGCGTTGCCAGGCTCCGCAAGGTGCGGAACAAGGGGCCGCAGAACAGGCCAAAGGCCACGCCGAGCAGGCCTCCCGTGGTTGTCAGTACGACCGTCTCGACCAGGAACTGTTGAGTGATGTGGCTGCGGGTCGCACCCAGGGCTCGGCGAATGCCGATTTCCCGGGTCCGTTCGGTGACGGTGGCCAGCATGATATTCATGATGCCGATGCCTCCGACCAGCAGCGAGATGCCAGCGATGACCACCAGCAGGATGTTGAACATCGCGCGGGTCCGCTCGGCCTGTTCCAGCAGTTCCTTGGGGACAACAACGGCGAAGTCTTCCTGGTCGTGATATCGCTGAAGCAGGGTCTCGATGATCGAGGCCGTTTCGTTGACGTGCTCGATCGCATTGACCTTGATGGTGATCTGGCTGAGCTGGACTTCTTCGCCGTACCAGTTGCTGCCCCCGACACCGACCCGTTTCATCACCATGTCGCCGATTCGCTGTCGCATGGTCTGCAGCGGGATGTAGGCATCGAGGTTGTAGTCTCGAGCATCGAGGCTGCCGCCGATCGCCGCCGACGCCGTGCGGGGCTTGGTCTGGCCGATGATCACGTAGTACTCGGTTCCGACCCAGATGGTTTTTCCGATTGGGTTCTCGAACGGGAAGAGCTTGGTGGTGGTCTCGTGGCCGAGCACTACCACTTTCTGTCCCCTGTCCCGCTTGGTGAGCCAGCGGCCACGGGCGATTTCCAACTGGTTGAGCGTCAGGTATTCCTCCATGCAGCCGACAAGCTTGGAGTCGGTGGTCAGGTTGGCGTTGCGCAACTCGAACTGCAGTTCCCGCATCGGCACCGAACTCTCGATGCTGGGAATGTTGGACGTGATGCGGCGAAAATCGGCGCGGGTGAGTCCGTAACGTCTGACCTGCGAACTGGCAGAGTCGCCACCGCTGGACCCCGTGGGTTTCTTGGTGCGGACGATAACGTTCTGGGCACCCAGTTCCAGGATCTGCTGCTGGGCACGGTAGCTGACACCTTCTCCCATCGCCACCAGCCAGATGACCGTCGCCGTGCCGATGAAGATGCCCAGCGCGGCGAGGCTTGCGCGCATCTTCTGGACGGCCAGTCCTTTCAGCCCGAGCTGGATGGTTCGGAGAAATGAACCACTCACGACGTCATTTCCTGTCGACAACGGACATTCAGGTTGCGGGCCGATCTTCGGTCAACACATCGCAGCAGGCCGGCTGCTGTGGGGGTCACCGCGACCAGGACGCGACTCCTTGGCCCTTGGGAACGCGTGTCTTGGGCTTGGACTTTGAGCGGTCCGATTTTGACTTGGTCGAATCGCCAGGCTTGGTGGACTTGTTGCGGATCGTCTTTGCGGATCCGGTGATTTTCAGGGCTTCCTGCTGGGCTTCGGTGACATAGGCCAGCGGATTCAGTACGACCTTCTGTCCGGCCTCCACCCCAGAGAGGACCTCAACGAACTTGTCGTTGTTTTCGCCTGTCCGCAGGATTTGTTTCTCGATGCCCTGCGGTGTGTGGATCCAGCAAAGTGTCTCGTTGTTCTCGGTTTCAACAATTGCGGCGACGGGAACCGTCAGCACTTGTTTCCGTGCGGCGATCAGCACCTCCACCTCGGCGCTCATTCCGGGTTTCAGGTCCTTGATTGGCGGCAACTGGATCACCGCGTCGTATTTCACGACGTTCCCGGACCACCAGCCTGCCGGACGCGCCACCTTGGAGACCGAGACGACCTTTCCGTCCAGTGTCCGGTCGGGCAAGGTCACCCTGGCGGTCAGGCCGGGCGTGATCCGTTTGAGGATCGACTCGTGAACACCGATCTTGATCTGCATCTTGTCCAGGTTGGGCATCAGCAAAAGGACCTGGTTTTTGTAGACCGTCGCGCCTTCCTGGACCTCGGGGGCGTTCTTCCATCGGGCGGCCTTCGGATGGATCACCATCCCGCTGCGAGGTGCCTTGACCACGCAGTGCTTGAATTCCTCGATCGCGACATCCCGCCGGTGCTCGTCGGCGAAGGTTCGCTCGGCAGCCGCCTTGTATTCGGCCGTGGCTGATTTCCAGGCTCCCTGAAGTTTCTCCAACGTTTCAGCCTTCGTGTACTTCTTCAGGACATCGATATTGGTTTTCCGGAGGCCCAGATCCTCTTTCGCCTGGGCAAGATCAAACACCGCTTGCTCCAACGTCAGGTCGCTGATGTAGCCGCGCTGAGCCATCATCCGGTTATGGTTCAGCATGGTCTGGGCTATCAGGACTTCGGACTTGGCGAGCGACAGTTCTTTTTCGAGATCGGTCAATTTCTCGACGAATTCTCCCTCCAGGTACGATTTGATGGCCAGCTTTGAGCGGTTCATGTGTGCCTTCAGTTGAACCTCGCCGGCCTTGCACCAGTGCGCGTACTTGGATCGCTCGTGGATCTGTTCCTCGATCTGCAGTGTGTCAAGTCGTAGCAGTTCGTCGCCTTTCTTGACGATGCTGCCGCTTTCGACGACCGATGTGATCGTGTTCTGCCCCCGAACCTTGCAGCGAATCTCCGTGTTCTCAGAACTCTCGAGTGTCCCCAGTTCGGTGAGCGTCACGTCCAGGTCGTCGAATACAACCTGGTAGGTCAACTGTGGACCCTCCGGCGACGAGGGCAACAAGGAATTGACGGCGACACCGACCCCGACGAGCAGGAGGCTGCCGAAACCGACGGCAATCGTCCATCGCCCGGCTCCACTGCCGGAGGCAGCGAATGTGACAGCGTGTCCGTCCGCGGAGCGGTCGGTGGTGTCGACGCCGGAATTGGAGGAGGCCTGGCCGTCCGGGAAAACCTCAGTCACCATAGTCGGACTTTCCTGTTTGGGGCTTACTCTTGGATTTCCCGGCGGGTGGGGAGATACCCGGTCGTGTCCTGGACGAATTCGGAGAGTCGGCCTGGCCGTCTTCGACGTGTCCTCTCGGATTGAGCAGGACCTTGTCGCCCTCGTTCAACCCGCCGAGAACGACGATGAATTCATCATTGCTGTCGCCCAGTTCCAGTGACCGCGGTTGAATTCCCGTTGCGGTCTGAACCCAGCACAGGTGGCCATTTTCGGCTTCGACAACCGCGGCCACCGGGACTGACAGGACATCCTTGTGTTCTGCCACGACAACCTTCACGACCGCCGTCATTCCAGGCCGCAGGCCGTGGGTCGATGGCAACTCGATGATTGTGTCGTACTTGACCATGTTGCCGGTCCACCAGGCGGCCGGTCGTGTGACGGTCGCCACCGACGAGATCTTGGCATCGAGTGTCATGTCCGGGAGGATGACGGTGGCCGGAAGCCCCTCCGTGATCCGTTCGATCATCTCTTCGTGAATTCCCACCTTGATCTGCATCTGGGACAGATCGGGCATCAGCAACAGGACCTGGTCGAACCGAACGTTGACTCCCTCGGTGATTTCCGGCTCGTTTTTCCACGGGGCTGGCAACGGATAGATGACCAGGCCGCCACGGCTGGCCTTGATCACACAGTTGGCGAGCTCGTCCTCGGCACGTGTCCGCCTGGACAGGTTCATCGCCAGTTCGGCTTCGTCCCGCTTGACGTACGAATGGCCCGCCGTCAGGTCGCCCCGTCGGGTCTCCAGGTTCATGGCTTTCGTGTACCGCTTCAGGATGTCCAGCTTGGTCCGGTTGACCGTCAACTCCAACTGGGCCTGTTCGACGGTCAGCAACTGGCTCCGAACTTCGAGTTCCGAGACGAATCCCGACTTGAAAAGGTTTTCAGTGCGGGCGAGCATTTTTCTGGACGCCTTGAGGCTCGCGTCAGAGTTCGCGACGTCTCTCAGGCGTCGCTTCAGTTCGGTGATGTATTCTCCCTCTTCGTAAGCCTGGAGGGCGATCTTGGCCGTGGCCAGGTCCGACGTGGTCTTGGCGAGGCTGGCCCGGGACTTGTGGACATTTGTCTTGGAGAGACTGAGGTTCTCCTCGAGTTCCTTTGTGTCCAGGCGAACAAGTTCGTCGCCGGGCTTGACGACGGTTCCGCTGGGGATCACCCAGGTGACCGTGTTGGAACCGCGGACCTTCGATTTGATTTCGGTGTTTTTGCGGCTTTCCAGGGAACCTTGTTCGGTAATGGTGATCAGCAGGTTGCCGCGAGTGACCTCGTAGGTCAGGGCCGTTTCGTCTCCCTGCGTGGCGAACAGGGTGGGTTGAAGGGCCACGGCGGACGCGGCAATGACAATCACACCGAGTCCCAGCACGAGCAGCATCCCCGAGCGATTTTGCGGTCGCTGCTGCGGACCACGCATCGGCTGTGAAGGCGTATCCGTCCCGGTGTTTGCCGGAAGGTCGGTGGTCGGGTTCACGTTTGTCGTCAAGTTTCCTCTCCGCTCCAAACGTCCGGTAGGTCTCGAGCCGACAGGTGGAAAGCGTGTCCGGTCCGCCTTGTCACTTCCTGCCGCGGAAATGATCTCCGGCGGCCGAGTTGTCGGTATTTTGGCGTTCCGGGGGGGACGAATCAATGGGCTGTTGCGCCGCTGCGGTTCTCCATTTCGAAGTGACCGTCGACCTCCGGCTCACCGAAGCCGTCGGCCGCCATCCATTCCGGAACGCGGCCGCTGCGTCGTCGTCGCTGTCGTCGCTGTCGTCGTTGTTGCCTGCCGGCTGTTCGATCCACCGGCCGTGTTGATCCAGTTTCATGATTCCCAGTTCACGAGCCAGTCGCATCCGGGCAGCATAGTAACGGAACCACGTGTTCATGAACTTGTTTTGGGACTCCAGCAGGCTTTTGAGTCCATCCATGAGATTCCTGGTGGTGTTGACAGATAAACCGGCCGGAATTTCTCCCGGTCGACCGGGTCGGACTGGTGCGTTGAGCTGTTCTCGGTTCACGTCGAGCTGTCGGATACCAATAGCAACCGCTTGCCGCTGAATCTCCAGGAGCAATTGCAGGCGATCAATATCACGCACGAGTTGCCGGAGCCCCTGGTTCAGGGCATCCCGGGACCGGATCAGTCCGCGTCGGCTTCTCTGGAAATTGACCAGGGATTCGCGGTAGGCATTTCGCTCGAGCAGGCGTGTCAAAGGTGCGTCAACTTCCAGGCCCAGGCGAAGGGTGCTGGTTGCAGCGCGAAAATCTGCCGGATTGTTTCCTGCGGTACGGACGTCGCCGCTGGAAGTCACGTTCAGGACAGCCTGCAGTGCATCGGCACGGACCTGGACGGTTCTCCACGAATCCACCAGGGACGCACGACCATTCATGAAATCCAGCCGGTTGGCCAGCGCAACATCGAACAGCTCGGCGGAATCCAGTTCAATCTTGGGAATGGTGACAGTTTCGAGACGCGCCCGGGCTTGAACCAGCATTGATCGTTGGACCAGTCGCATCAGGTTGGCCGTCCAGACGACCATTTGACGGATCGTGTTCTTGGCGGTCTTGTCGTTGAGCCCGGCCCGAATTGCCGAGATGCCGGTCTTGGCCCTGGTGAATTCCTGTTCGATGTTCTTGACCGCGTTGGCGAGTTGAACCCGGTCCTGCTGGAGTGTCGCCTTCTCGTCTCGCGACATGCTGAGTTCCCTCTGCGGGACGGCCTCGGCCAGCCGGACCAGGTCAGCTTTGATCGTGTCGAGTTGTTGGCGGACCCGTCGGGCCAGGCCGTCGAGTTCGTCCAGGACCTTCCGGACGTCTTCGGCACTGGAGTCCGGTGGCAGCGATCCGACGCGGCCCTGGTTGTCCCTGATGTCGTTCCGCAACGTGTTGGACTCGGGGCTGATCAGTTCGAACGGGCGGAGCAAACGGTCGTCCATCTGGACCGGGAGGTCCGGTGGCAGGCCCAGGGTCCCCGTCTTGAAGCGATCGATTGAGAATGTCAGGGCGTTGCGGCTGTCCAGAAGCGTCGCCCGCGTTTCCTGCACCCGCTGCCGGAGCAGGTCCACCTGGACCAGGTCGATCAGGCCGCTCTTCTCCAGGGCGATCGTCTGGGACAGCAGGCCCAACTGTTCATCGAGATTGTTCTGGGAGTTGCGGATTCGCTGGATGTCCTGCAACAGGCCGATGTAACCACCGACTCCGCCGTCTCCAGATGCGACCTGGATGGAGGTGCTTTGTCCGCCACGCCGGGGGCCACTGACGCCGCTTTCTCCGATCGCCACCTGGGTGTAGAACCCCTGGCGAAACTGGCCGTAGGCACGCAGGTTGCCCAACAGGGCCCGCTCGTCGCGGGTGAGTTCTTCCAGGGCAATGTCGCGACCTGCTCCACGAAGCAATGGCTGGACAAAGACGAAATTGGCCAGTGAGGAAGAGAGACTGGCGTCACCGCCGGAGAACTCGAAAACGAACGAGTTGGCGAACCCGGCGAGCAATTGTCCGGCCGTCGCCAGGCTGCGCTGGACCTGAAGGGTGGGGCTGGCCGACGAACTGCCCACCGTCAGGCGGTTGCTCTCAATGCCCCGGGACGGTCCGCTCACGACGTACTTGCCCGATGCCGCGTCGTAGGACAGTCCGGACGGATCCAGTGACCCGTTGTGGGCGAACGCCGTTCCGAATCCGCCGTAGTACTGGGTGTCGAGTCGGAAACGTTCGGCGGTGACGTCCAGTGCCGAGAGGTAAAGTGTTTCGAGCTGCTCCTGGTGTGTCGGGGAATGCACGTAGGCCAGTTGGACGGACGAATCGACGTTGAGTATCAGCTCGCCGGATTCGGTCAATTCGGCGTCTTCACCAAGGGTCTCTTTCCAGGTCGGGTTTTCCAGGTTCGATCGCAGACCGTTGTCGTTCCAATGCTCCCACCCGGCCATCCCGTTCACCTCACGCATGTACTGCTGGGAGGTGGGGTCGTCCAGGGGCATCGGCGAACGGTCCGGATCGTGCGGATCGAAGTACCGGCTGCGGGGTTCCATGTCGATGTCGTAGGCGTCTGCTCGCCACCGTGGGTCGGCGTTGCGTTCGGCGATCACATCGTAGGCATCGCGGTCGGCCTGCAGACGGTACTGGCTCTGAGAGCAGCCACAGGTTGCGCAGGACGCAAAGCCGGCGAGGACCAGCAGCACGACCCGGATACGGCGAGGACGGATGCCACCCTCCATCAGGGGTTTTGCACCAATTTTCGACCGCTTGAACATGCCATTTCGGGATCTCGTAGTGAGGTCCCGCATTTCCGGAGTGGTCCGGTGTTCGCCCCGCGTACCCCAACATCACGAGACGCTTTCCCATAGGTGTTATCGACATTCCGGTTACACCGACTTTGATGATTGTGCCGGTTAGGCGTGGAACGATTCGTGTCAGCGAAACACGCGGGACGTGTCGTTGCCGGACGGTTGCCATCGGAGTAATTTGATTGGTGGAAATCACGTTGATCTTGCTGCACAGTGCTCTTATTGTTCCCGTTCGAGTGCCACGTCCCATCACGCGTCTGAACTCCGACATGAAACACCTGCTGTTGTCTCTCTGCGTGTTCTCAGCCTTCTTGTCGGGGCAGTTGGCCGTGGTCGCCGAGGAGCCTGGACCCCGGTTCGAGACCGATGTGCGGTCGATTCTCAAGGCCCATTGCTGGCAGTGCCACGGCGAGACGGGCGAGAAAAAAGGGGGACTCGACACACGGCTGGCTCGCTTCCTCGTAAAGGGTGGAGAATCGGGGCCGGCCATCGTTCCTGGAAAGCACCGCGACAGCCGGTTGTTCAAGCGAGTGGCATCGGGCGAAATGCCTCCGGGTGCGAAACGGCTCTCGAAACAAGACGTCGAAACGCTGGCTCGCTGGATCGATTCCGGAGCCCGGACTGTTCGACCGGAACCGGAATCGTTGGTCGAAGGCAGTTTCACGCTCGAGGAGCGGCAGCATTGGTCCTTTCGGCCGATTCGGCGTCCACCATTGCCTGCTGTCCAGAACCGCGAGTTGTTGCGGTCGCCGATCGACGCGTTTTTGCTGGCCAAACTGGAATCCCGTGGTGAGGGTTTCGGTCCAAAGGCTGACCGGCCGACACTGGTTCGCCGGCTGGCGTTCGATCTGCATGGCCTGCCACCGGAACCGGGAGTGGTCGAGAGATTCGTTGCCGACCAGTCGCCCGGTGCCTGGGCTCGACTGGTGGATCGCCTGTTGGCCTCGCCGGCATATGGCGAACGCTGGGCCCGGCACTGGCTGGATGTTGTCGGGTACGCCGACAGCGACGGGGTGACCCAGAAGGATCCTCCCCGGTCCTGGTCCTTCAAGTACCGCGACTACACGATCCGGGCTTTGAATGCGGATAAGCCGTGGAACGAATTTGTCATCGAGCAACTGGCTGGCGATGAACTGGTACCACCGCCGCACCAGGACCTGTCCGCCGAGCAGGCTGACCGGTTGATTGCGACAGGATTCCTGAGAATGGCGCCCGACGGCACCGGCGGTTCGGGGGCCAACCAGGAACTGGCTTCCAACCAGGTCGTTGCAGAAGTCATCAAGGTCGTGTCGACGTCTCTGCTCGGACTGACCGTCGGCTGTGCTCAATGTCACCAGCATCGGTACGATCCGATCACCCACGCCGACTATTACCGGCTGCGGGCGCTGTTCGAGCCCGCCTACGACCCGAAGCACTGGCGATCGCCCTCGGGCCGACTGGTTTCACAATGGCCCAGGGAGGTTCGAGAAAAGGCGGCAGCGATCGACAAGAAACTGGCCGAGATCACCAGTGGCAAGAACGCGGAACTGGAAGCGGCTGTGAAGACGGCCTTTGAGACCAGGCTGGCCAAGCTGCCGGCGGAGATTCGTGCCGAGGCAAAGGCGGCCCGCGAGACCGCTGCGGCGAAACGGAATGCGAAGCAGAAGCAGTTGATCGAGGATCATCCGTTCCTGAGCATCAGCCGCGGGACGATTCAGCAGTTCGAGCCGTCGATCACCAGTGCGATCGTCAAGAAGTGGGACGACCAGTCCGCGGCGGTTGGAAAACAGCGTCCGGTGTCTGACGACCTGATGTGCCTGAGTGAAGTTCCCGGTCAGGTGCCGCCGACGCGACTGTTTTCCCGCGGCGACTTCAAGCAGCCCCGCGAGGAGATCAAGCCGGGTGAGTTGAGCGTGCTGAGCCCGGTCGGGTTCTCGATTCCGGTCAACGATCCGAAGCTGAAGACGACCGGTCGACGGCTGGCCTATGCCAGGCACCTGACCGGCGGGAAGCATCCTTTGCTGGCCCGTGTGCTGGTCAACCGGTTCTGGATGCATCATTTCGGCCGGGGACTGGTTTCCACTCCGGGGAACTTCGGTGCCATGGGGACGCGGCCCACACATCCGCAGCTGCTGGATTGGCTGGCGTCGGAGTTCATGCGGAACGGGTGGAGCCTGAAGCAACTGCACCGTGTGATCCTGACCTCGACGGCCTACCGGCAGTCGACCAGGCGGCGAGAGACGCTGGACCGGATTGATCCCGACAACCAGCTTTTGGGCCGAATGTCGGTGCGGCGGCTCGAGGCTGAGACACTG
>CEUS01284390.1_pt1 | contig 24544 bp, 20 predicted proteins | sample 427031 | NCBI WGS metagenome assembly CEUS01 (sample SAMEA2622837, study PRJEB7988) | marine metagenome | biome: marine biome (ENVO:00000447); feature: marine epipelagic mixed layer (ENVO:xxxxxxxxx); material: "saline water (ENVO:00002010), including plankton (ENVO:xxxxxxxx)" | depth 140 m | reverse complement strand
TACTAGGAGAGATTAAACCGTCATCAGATGCACGGGCACTCGCCGATAAAGTTTGGACCGCGCGAGGATACGTAGAGTCTTAGACCTAAGCATCACCGTACAGGATTATGATTCCCGACGATAGTGGTTCGCATATAAACTCTCACATGTAGCCCGCAGATCTGCATCACTCGAATAGTTACTGCCAAATCGATCTGCATTCAGGCTCTCCAAAGGCAACCCACTATCCCTGTCCAAGATGGCATCAACGATAGCACGCCCAATCACAGGAGAAGCAAAAATACCTCCAACCATACAGGCGGAGGCAATCAACAACCCTTCGACCTGACTGGTTTTAGAGGCTACGAATCTCCCATCTGGAGCAATTGTTGGAAGACCTCGCCTCTCTTGTACGGTGACTGAAGTTTTCAGAACGGGAAAATACTCCGACGCAGCATGTTTCAGCTGTTGGTAATAGATTGGATCCGATTCTAGGGATGCAATCTCAAAGTCTTTAGCGAATTGGTTCATATCAAAACTTAGCGGCCTATATCCATAACCACCCACTAATAAACCGCCTTCGTACGGCCGAATATAAATCTGATTCTCTGCGAATCTAACCACCGGTTCCTGCCCTGTAACACCAGTGATCGGCGAAGTGACAAATGCCTGATGTCGCACAGGAACTGTCTTAAGTTCGAAATTTAACCTCCCCGCGAATTGTCGAGCCCACGCACCAGCCGCCAAGACGACCCACTGGCTTTCAATAAAACCCTCAGCTGTCCTAACACCGTGAATACGACCGTCGGTTATCTCTAGCCCAGTTACGGCACAACCAGTATGGATGGAAACTCCTCTCGCCGCGGCGGCGGCGGCGTAGGCTACGGCAACCGATTTAGGTTCCACAAATCCGTCCCTGGGAATCAGGAGAACACTGGCATCACTAGGAAGCCTGAGTTCTGGAACCAACTCCATCACTCTTTCATGTGAGATAAGTTCTGCTTCATCGCCGGTTTCCTTTGCCACCTTTATTCGATCTTCCAGGCCACCTCTAAATGAATCCGTCAGGGCGATTCTCAAACTACCATTCTGGTGGAAGCATATAGGGTATCCAGTTCTCTCTTCAAATCGCTCAAAGAATTCAATACAGTATTGATTCAGTTTGAGCAGATCCTGGTCGACAGTCAAATAGCCGGTCTGGCCAGCCGCAAATGGAGTTGTACCCTGTGCAATCGGACCCTTATCCAGGAGTACAACATCTTCAATCCCTTCATCGGCAAGATGAAAAGCAGACGATGTGCCGAGCGCTCCGCCACCTACGATAACCACACTTGCCTTTGATGGAACCATTTTCCCCTCCTAGTACATCTGACGAAGCACCGAACGCAATTCCAATTCTTCTAGAACACAGTATGTTACGTTCTCAAGCCCAAAATCTAACTTACTAATGGCCAGCAGAGTGGCTTTCCTTATCAATAAACCAATGCACCCACCTCCAGGCCCATAAACCCACAATTATACTCGTTGATGTTGTAGCAAAAAGGATTCCGTGATAACCCCATATCCGGTTAAGGAAAATAGCAAGCGGAAGGTAAATAAGAGCCATCCTAGCCATTGAAAGGGTCATTGAAGGCATGGGTTTCCCTAGCGCATTAAATGTTGAACTAGCAGCATTCTGTAACCCCATAAACACCATCGATATGGGCACTATTCTAAGGTAAAGGACTGCCGTCGATACAACTATGGAGTCACTGTTAATCGGAGAAACAATTTCTCTAGCAAAAACAAACATCACCAAACAACAACACCCGCCCCACCAGAAACAAAGATTTCTGACAATTCGAAGCGCATGCTGGACCCGATCATACTTGCCAGCACCCCAATTCATACCGACGAAGGGCCCGATAGATGATCCGGTGGCCATCAAAACCATCATCACCATGGAATCTGCTCTTGCTCCAATGCTAAACCCAGCCACCACCTCAGGCCCATAACTGGAGAGAAGCCGAGTGATAATGGCAGAGGCTAAAGGAGCAACACTGCTTGTCGCCATTGAGGGTAAGCCAACATGCAAAATTGAACGCCAGGAGTTGATTATCCCATCTAAAGAAAAAACAAGTAGGCGTTTATGGAAGATAATAATGTAGAAGCCGGCCAACATAGCAATTAGTCGCCCTGCAATATATGCCAAAGCTGCACCTTTAATGCCTAAGGCAGGGATTCCCCAAAGACCGAAAATGAGGAACGGCCCTAAGATCATTTGAACACAAGGCCCAAGTGCCATCTGTAACCCAGAAATAGCTGCTCCTCCAGAAGCCCGCAAAAGACTCGAAATCAACATTGCAGGAGCAAAAAAGGGAATACCCAAAAACCAGATAGAAATATAGTCATCAATAAACGTGATTACCTCAGGATTTGCGCCTAGCAACTCGAAGATTCGCTTAGAAAAACAGAAACCGATAAGGCCTACGATGCTAACCACCAACCAACCTAATAAGAGCGTGTGAGTGCACAACCGGACTGAAGCTCCATGATCACCCCTACCTATAGCCCGTGCGATTACAGAGGAAGCACCGATACCGAGACCGTAAGTCATACTCGTAATCAACATTGTCACCGGCATAGTGAATGCAACTGCGGCAAGTTGCTCGGTGCCCAACATGCCTAGATAGAAAGCCTCCAAGAGCGATGCGAAGACCCAAAATGAATAGCCAAGCGATAGGAAACCACTCAATCTAAGGACATGGCGAAAAACAGACCCCTCTGTAAATGATCCATTTGCAGGAAAGTCAGAACCAGTGGTTACCAATGGTTCAGCACTCAAGTTTTTTTATCTCCATAAGAGCAAACTGATCTCAGTATTTGACCTCCAAATGCCTGTTCCATATTTTATAGTAATTTCGTAGTGTTCGAAAACCAGCCATCGCAAGAAGTCAAAATGTAAAATTGGACACGCTTATTATTTTCAGTATGGATTCAATCACTGTTACTATCACAATTTAGTAGGTCCAGAAACTAGGCGACGTCCCTGCTTACGGAAACTTCCGCCATTAAAGGAAGCCAACTCTTCCCCCTCACGACTGGTCTAAAATTTAAACGATATATTACCAACCTATCGCATAGCCGTCCCTACGCGGGTCGGCTCCACCCATAAAAGCACCACTATTGGGATCAATCATTATTCCCTGGCCACCACCTACGCCGGGAGACCAATCGCCTAATCGATTAATCTGGTGGCCTCTTCTTTCGAGCTGGGCAAACACTTCATCTCCAATTCTATCTTCTGCAGATATTTTAAATCCCCTTTCAGTCTTCGCTCGAGCAGCTTCAATAGCTGCCTGGATATTCATGTCGTGATCGATTACATTCATAATCATCTGAGGTGTGGTTTGGAGGATCCCATAACTTCCCGGAGTGCCAATAAGGAGTCGAAGACCCCCATCATCCCAAATCTGAACGGGCGACACGCACATTTCGATTTTTTTGGACGGGCCAATAGCATTAGGGCTAGTTGGCTCTTGATCGAACCAGCGCATAAAATTATTCAGCGTGATTCCCGTACTAGGCACTACAATGGCGGAGCCGAATCCGCTGCCCAGACTCTGAGTGCAAGCCACCGCATTACCCTCGGAGTCAATCGTATCAAAATGGGTTGTACACTCTGTCTGAAGAAATGCATAAGGATCTCCGGCCAACACTTCATCCGCCATCTTCCTGGCGGTAAAAAGATCGCCGCCGCTCGGCCGAGCACGCTCCCCAATCAGTGATCTTCTCTCAGCCGAAAACTCTTTTGAAAGGAGTCCATAAGTCGGAGGTTGATCGATTGCCGTGAACTCTGCCCGATCAGCTATGGAAAGTTTTGCTGCTTCGAAAAAACAGTGAAGCGTCTCGACAGTGTTGTGCCCTAGTTCACTCACTTCGAATCCCTCCATAATATTAAGGATCTCAAGGAATTGGACTGCTTGACAAGGAGGTGGTGGAACACAGACCTTGTATCCACGATAATCGACAAACACAGGATCCTGCCATACTGGAGCAAACCTACTCAAGTCTTCGGCGGTAATCAGCCCTCCGATGGATTGCATATGGGCCACTATCTGTTCCGCAATTGCACCTTTGTAAAAAACATCCGATCCCAACTCCGCCACCATCCGGAACGTTCGGGCTAATTCCGGCTGAATAATAATTTCTCCCGGTCTAGGAACTTGTCCGTTGATCAGGTAACGAGCGCTCGCCTGAGAGTATTTTATGAGGGACTCTACGGCCGGCTCAAAGAAGGCACTGTTTTTTACTGTCAAAGGATAACCCTGCTCTGCAAATTCAATAGCAGGGGAGAAAACAGTTCCAGGATCCATAGTCCCATATTGAGCTAAGGCCTCCAACCACCCGGCACATGCGCCCGGAACAATCGGAGCCAACGGCCCACGTTCTTGATCCGATTCTTTAGAATACAGGGAGAGTTCCGCAGCAGCGGGGGTTAGACCGATATAATCAAGAACTCTCTGCTCTTTTTTTTTCGAACTAAAGATATGCATGTACCCTACACCACCGATGCCAGACATATAGGGTTCAACCACGTTGAGCGCTGCCGCGGTTGCAATGGCACTGTCGATAGCATTCCCCCCATCCATTAGGATCTGAATCCCAGCAAGTGAGGCCAAGGGGTGGGCAGAGGCCACCATCCCGCGTTTACTAGTTACAGTCGACCGATGCGTTAATCCTTTCGAAGAAAAGGCCATTTCTCAGTGTATGACAACCACTTTGATAACATCAAGTTCTGAGAGACACTAAACTACAATTTATTATAGATTACTTCTTATCCTCTGTAAGGATCTAACATACTTTAATATTGACGGATTGCTAATCATGGGGGTCATGACGGAAAACAAGCTAAACTTTTACATCCTAAGGCAAACCTTAACAATAACATCGAAGCAAATCGTAATTATTATCGCCCGTACAGTGAAAAAGGGAATTGGATTAAGTTGTCTTTTTGTTAATCCACTTTCTTTGACGAACGCTTACCGGACATTGGGAAAGTCAAAGTGGGCAATACATCAGGATGTAATACAAGAACTACTATGATTACTATACCTAATAATCATAGTCAGGAATTACGGTACGCTAATTTCTTTAGGAGGTAATTGAGTCCAAAACAAATTGCTCTAGGACAACTTAAGGAATTTCTCCAATCCCACCTAAATCGACAATAGCGTATGGACCCCAAGACTCTCCATCATTTTTCCAATATTGTTTCAGCACGATTAAACAAGTAGGGCGCCTCGAGAATACGCTGTTCTTCAGAGCTCCACTCATCTTCTGATTCAGGAGGAAGTCGAGAATATCCCCCGCCAGCTCTCTCGCGCCTATCTTCCCCGTAACGTCCCAGGAATGCCATATAACCAGGAGTATAGCGGTAAAACAGCACACGCCGCTCCTGAGCTGCAGTCCAAGGCCACGTCCCGTGGGTGAGTGCCTCGGTAAATATAACTGCCGAACCCGCTTTTTGTGGCAGTCGTCTGAGCCATGACCCCGCTCTTTCAAGAGACGCGAAGCTCTCCGGGCAAGGGAAATTACTTTTGTGACTTCCTGGCACCAGGCAGAGGCCCCCATCTCCCTCGTTGACATCACACAAAGTATATGCGACGACCAAGAGTTCACAATGAATTTGATTGTCGGCCACCCCATATTGAAGGCCGGGTTTCCATGGCATAGCCCCTCCGTGCAGGCTCAAAGACGCTCCACCCTTTTTCATTAGCATAGCATGTCCATGATCGTAGCGGAACTGATTACCAAGCAGTCCAACTAAGTATGGGACAATACGAGGATGACCCATTAAACGACGAAACGGCTTTGCAAAAAGATGCAGAGGACCCGCAGAAATCTGATTTTCTCTGTTCTCCCAAAATTCGAAAAAGGGATCCTTTTCCTCAAATTTCTCCCATAAGTTGTACTCGTCAAGACCTCGGTTTAGATCTTCCAAGTCGTCGGCACCAAGCATATCCTCGATCAACAAGAAGCCCTGAAGATCGAACAGGTAACGTTCATGCTCAGTCATCGTACGAAAATAGTAGTCACCCACTTTATAACTCGTGTCAATACGTTAAACTTGAGTTATGATTCTATCCTATATTTTATACTCTTACTCATCTTGCTAATCCTGTGTATTCCAATTTGGAGGGACTATAATGAATGCTAAAAATGAAGAATTTCCTCGGCTAATCTTCAACTCTGACGGGGACAGCACAACGCTTTCGGTTTTTGAACCACCGATCACCTCAGAAAAGGCCTGTCGGGACATCGAAGAAGTTGCTGATACTGGGGTTGATGTCTTCTCGAATTCTATGGGCCGAGGAGACGACACATTCTCGCATCCTACTGAGTACGGGGACCTTTACGGAGAAGGGTTTTCAAATTGGCCGGAAGGAGAAGACGGTCACGGCAATCTTCAGTGGGTTCGTTTTATGGCAGATAATGGCCGAGCACTGCTAGATGCCGAAATCAATATTATCGAACTCTTGTCGGAAAGAGCTCATCAGAGAGGACTCCAATTTTGGCCTGCTTTGAGAATGAATGATGTGCACGAAGATGATGGTAGCCGATTTGCCGCCTTTCGTAGCGAGTTCAAAAAGGAACATCCTGACCTTCTTCTCGGTTCTCCCTATCCGTCCGACGGATCGTATGGATACCCTCAGGATAATTTCACCTGGGCTTTCAACTTTGCCAAGGAGGAGGTTCGGGAGAGAAAATTAGGACTTATCCTTGAGACCTGTGAGAAATACGACGTGGATGGCTTTGAACTGGATTTCCAACGGGGACCTTGGTACTTTAAGGAAGGCAAAGAACAGGAAGGAATGCCCCTGTTGACAGACTTTATGAGAAAGGTGCGAAATGGGACTCGTGAAGTCGCCAACAGGAAAGGTCGTTCTTTCATATTAATTGCTCGGATTCCGCCTACGCTGGATTTGTGTTTAGATATTGGCCTCGATGTCGCAACCTGGATCCAGGAAGAGTTGGCTGATCTCTTCGTTCCGATGCAGGGAAGCTACCTTGATATGGGTGCTGACATTAAGGGTTTTGTAAAGATGGCTCAGAACACCCGCTGCCGCATCGGAGGAGGCATAGAACACTTGGCTAAGGGTTATCGACAAGCAGGACCTGACATGCTCTACGCGGCTGCAATGAGCTTCTGGCACCAAGGAGCCAGCAGCATCTACCTATTTAATTACGACTGCCACCGGCAACTTGGTCCAGACTTCCCTTACACTCCTCAAGAGATCAAAGTTCTCAAAGAGATCGCTGACCCTAAAACTCTTGTGAGAAAGGATAAGCGCTATTGCGTCTGTGTGGACATGAAATTGCGTACTCCGGAGGAAGGTGGTGTGAAACCATTGCCTCAAGAAATCCGATCGACGGATGACAAGAAGTCTTTTACTATTTGGGTAGGTGACGATGTAGAAAGCTCATTGAGGGAAGGTGTTCCAGTCGATATCTGGCTTCGTTTCACTTTCGCTAAGGGAATCTCTGAAAATCAACACATCATCGTTGTGCTAAATGGGGAGAAAATGAAGGAAGGGCATCGCCTCGATGCACCAGCCTGCACTACATGGAAGTTTCCCGTCGGGCATGTTTTGCAGGGGGAGAATGAAATTAGCGTCTACGTCGAAGAAGTGGAGCGGGACATGGCCCTCCGAATCGAGGGAATCGAACTCGTTATAACATATTAGCGTTAACTACCTTGGAAAAACAAATACGATATCATCAGACTAGGATAATGATCTGGACTGGGTTAGGAATAAGGTATTGGCAAATCACTGTACTCAGTCGGATAACCTTAGAATCCACATCGAATTGTTTTGGAGAAACTGAACCAACAGACCAAGTATTCCCAACATAGTTTAAGGACCCAGTGCGGCTTTTTGGAAAAGTGACACCAGTCCTGTTCTCATCGCTTATTCCGAATAGAACAAACTTAAACAAGTTTTAGAAAAAAAATGCAACAGCTCAATGCTTATCCCCAAGCTGGCGTGGATATTTGGCTCAATGAACCTCGCAGAGCAGAACACAGCCAAGCACCTGCTAATCTTCTGAGATTGTGGTTTCCAGAATCCATTATGGCCTATGATTCGAGTGATAATCTTCTCTGGCAATCGACTTATGAAAACACTGTAGCCCCATGGCAGTACGAAAATAAGGCCATCGGAGACATGAAGACTGGACGGAAGATTCGTAAAACATTAGCACGGACCCAGAACATCGACGATTTGGCGCTTTTAAAATGCATTGTCCGGTGGGAAGAAACTGAGGCTCATCTCGCGTTGGATATTAATAATATCGGGCCTATCAAATGGAAATACTTTAAGAGCAGCATTTGCCTTCAACGGTCAGCCTCTCCTGATTACTTCGATGAAGACGGGTACAGAACCTTTCTTTTCACTGACAGCGGATTCGTAGCCAGTCGAGAGTTAATCTTTCCACCAGAAAGGCAGCTAGTCTACATTAAGGTCGGAGAAATTCTCCCTATGCAGGACAAATCAAAATGCCGGCTACTTGAGGGAGCCCACTTCGTCGTGTCAAAAGACGAACGCTACGTTCTATGTTATGCCTGGCATGAAGCAAATCGAATCTTCCTCAATAAAGCACCTTGTGTCCGGTGCCTCCACTCCGACTTGATGATCCATGATATAGAACCAAAGGCATCAATTCAACGTCGCGGCATAGTATTTCTTAAGGAAGGTAGACTCGATGAAGCCCTAAAGAGCTACCAATCATGGAAAGAAACGGCCGGGAAAAGCCTCTCGGTAAACGAACTCTAGCTCGGTAATTTGCCTAAATTCCCACCACTAAAAGAGAATCGATCGTGGTGCCATCACCTCCCAATCTCAACATTGGTAAGCTCAAGCGCGAGTTGCAGGAACGCGGTTTCGTCGTCATCCATGATCTCATCCCCCGGGACCAAGCCTTGCGTATAGGTGACCGGCTCATGGAAATAATGTCTGCACTACCGGATCACGACAATCCTAATGGCGAACAGATTATGGATCAGCTCTTTGATCGGATTGAGCCGATCGAAGATAATATGTTCCTACCACTAGTCACTAATTCTGTACATCTTGATCTAGTTGGCTCACTCCTAGGACCAGGCTTTCAGCAAATAGGACCAGGTATTCTTTGGCGGATGCCTGGTTGCTTAAAGCGCGGTTTACATGCTGATGTTCCTGTGCCCTGGTTCATTCAGAATAACCTTCCGACACCAAGCAACGTATGTTTCATGGTCAATGCAATCTGGATGCTGACTGAATTTACGCGGGAAAATGGTGCTACCCTTCTCTTACCCTACAGTCATAATTTCGGCCACGTCTGTAATAAATGGTTGGATCCTACCAGCGGTAAGCTACGCTACGAAAATGAGAACATTCGTCGCTACCGAACAAAGCTTGAATCCGAAGGAGATAATCAACTCGTAGCTTCCGAGGGCCCTCCAGGCTCCCTTCTCATCTTCCACGGATCGACCTGGCACAGCCCTGGCCCTAATATCACGACCAACTCAAACCGGCTCGGCGCTTCAACCGGTTTCATACCAGCCTGGCTCGACCCCGTCTACACCGCCTGGGGTAAAGATGTTTTGATGTCGCGAGCGACCCGAAATAGAATGCCTCCAGATGTACAAATGCGGAATCAACGGGTAAAGGAGAATTATCCAGATACGTCAAATTTAGAGGCAAAGCAGCAATGACAAACTCATTCGAAAAAGGTCCGGAGGGCTGGTGTTCCTACGACTATCATTCGTCAGTGATATCGGGATGGCGAGAGACTTTTATTCTATCGACTTGGCGCCCTGGCCAAGGTCCATATGGATCCAACTGTATAACCGTTGATCATCAACAATGGAGTGCCGATACGCCAGAACAGCCGATATCCATTCTTCCGCTAATTCTCTATCGTAATTGGATGAATCTGGATCCCATTGATCTGCGTGGAGCAACCCTTTCGGTTTACCTGAGGGGAGACGATCTAAATACCAGAGGCGTGGCGTGTTATTTCTGGGTCAACACAACCTTGAATCGATGGCATCTGGTTTCACACCCTCTACAAATCGGGGAAGGTTGCTGGACTGCCAAACCGAACCGAGTAGGGCTGGTCAATGACGAATCACAATGGCACAACAGCTGGGCAGGACTGCCGCCAAAACTTCAGTCATTGGATGATGCGCTCGCCGCTACTACAAGCTATGGATTCGCTTTCGTGGGTTTTCTCTCAGAAGTTACAGGCCAATTATCTATGAGCCATTTTAAACTTACAACCGCGAAAAAAAATTGACAGACTTCTGTTACGAAAGAGTCCTAACTGAAGTTCGTATCCAGTAAAATCCGGGAGAGAGCTCGAACATATCGATTGCTGTCATCCAAAACCTCCGTCAGACTTTTGCGACAGCCAGCAGAAAACGAACCGATCTTTAAGATTGATAGGGCCGCGTTATGACGAACACTTTCGCTTTCATCGCCAAGTGCCCTTCCAAGATTGTCTACAACATCCACCGCATTCAGATTCCCAAGAGCCTCGACTGCATTTCGTCGTACCCATTCTGATTCATCTTCCAAGGCTCCTGCCAAACGGCGGGTCGCCGAAACAGCTGGACGTCCAATATCTCCAAGGGCGTCGGCCGCTACAGCACGCATCCACCAATCTGAATGGGACAAAATATCCGCTAAATCAGGAACGGCTTTTCCCCCGGCAGCAGTAAGCCCGTAGATTGCATCAATCTGGCAAGCATTTGTGTGGGGCTTCTCAAGGTTTCCCTCCACCCGTGCTTCCAAGTCGTCCGTAAGGAGCTCGAGAAGTCCATCTGTTTTACCTGCTCCACCTAAACGATAGGCTGCATCGAGTCTCTCCGGCTCTGATCCGTGACGATATTGATCGATGAGCGCCGTTGTAATTTCCTCTCCGTTTGTAAGCGCCATACCTTGACCCGTATTCCACCGCCAAAGATGTTCGCATAGACTTCGATTCTTACAAAAATCCGGAAGTTCGTTTTTGCTATTCCAAGACGGGAAGACCGGCTCTTTCTTCCGACAGAACAAAAATTTCATCATATACCGATTCTGATCCGTGAGATTCGGGGAAGCGCGATGCCAAAGATCGTAATGGACAATCGTGACCAAGCCGGCAGGTCCACACAGCTTTTTCTCTTCAAGTGACTCTAGGCTTTGGCTCTGTATGTAGTACTGAGACCCAGGCGTCACGGCCGTCGGACCATAATCTTCGTCAACGTCTCTCGGATAGTAAAAAGCCATCGCCCAGCGGCTCCGGTGATGACGGACATTTTCATCATCCTCGTAACTGTCCTTATGATTAATCTGCGCTTCCTTCCCTGGAGGAGTTAGATGACAATGACGATGTGGGTGCATGATATAATCGGGACCCAATATCGCAGTTAGCGCACGGCGGACACGAGGGTGGCAAAAGACATCACCGAGTCCTGGAATTTGGGGGTAGATGTCGTTACCGGGATTCCCGTTTGATTCAAAAATTTCCTCGATGCGATCATAGATACTTCGATGAAAGGCCTCGTCGAAATCCGTTTGAACTGTAACATAGCCATCTGTGAGATAGCTTTGAATAATACTATTGTACGGATAAGTCATTTCCAGAGCTGACGGCTAACTTGAAATCTCAATGGAAATTCGGGCTTTCACACTGTGAATTTAATAACTAGGACGCACGAGCACAATGACTCCAAAAAAACAAAAGATCACTCTTTTTTTAAAAGTAAAATATCTTTTAAATCCCAACATTGTTAGCCCGATAAAAGGGCGATAGGCTGACATTTCAGATCTCTACAATCTTTCTAAGTTTCGAAGTCCCGACGGCTAGAAGGTCTTGGGAAGTTCGACAAACGTACCGTTGACACTCGTTCTTATTCAATTTTAGTAACTAAGGTTTCCGCTTCACTGAAACGTATAGAAGTACATTATCAGCTGTTGGCGCCACTCAAGTTATCACCTGTTAGGAAAAACTTACCATGCCACGACTTACACATCGTCAGATGGAACAATTCAAGAGGGAGGGCTATCTTCTTGTTAAGAAGGTTCTCGATGTTGAGCGCATTATCAACCCAATCATTAGGGAATACCACGAGGTTCTTAACCGTTTGGCTAACGAGCTTTACGAGGCCAAAGAGATTCTTGAGCTCTATGAGGAACTATCGTTCAGTGATCGCATAACGCGTATCTATGCTGAAACACGCAAAATACATGCCCAGTATTTCGACTTCTCACTCCCTCAAGCAGGTAGCATAGAGCCAGATACACCATTTTGGGCTGGTCCAGCTGTTTTTCGGGCCATAACGGATCCTGATCTTTTAGATTACGTCGAATGTTTCATCGGTCCAGAAATCTATTCCAATCCGGTGCAACACGTTCGCATCAAACCACCTGAGAGCCTCGTTCCCCGAACTGAAGATGGCCAACCTATGCTCGGGGCCACAAGCTGGCATCAGGACAATGGGGTCGTCCGCCCAGAATCCGACAAAACGAATATGCTGACAGTGTGGTTTCCACTGACACCAGCCCGAGAAGAACATGGCTGCCTTCAAGTAGTGCCTGGGAGCCACCTAGATGGATTGACAACCCACTGCCCTGGAGGAACTGGCGGCCTTAGAATACCTGATCAAAATTTTGATAAATCTTCGTGCATTCCTATTCCGATGGAGGCAGGAGACGTACTTTTCTTCCATAAACTTATCGTCCATGGTTCGCTTTCAAATAAAAGCAATGAAGTACGCTGGAGCTTCGATTTACGGTATAATCCCATCGGTCAGGCAACAGGGCGCGAAGCCTTCCCTGGCTTCGTAGCCCGAAGCCGCACTCATCCTGAAGACGTGTTGAGAAATCCTGCTGAGTGGGAACAGTCTTGGCGCGACGCCCGTGATCGCCTCGCTGTCGACCCAGATCCTGGCCCGTTCAACCGCTGGAATTCGAACCATCCGGCCTGTGCTTAACGGTGCATTTTGGCTCGCCGCTACTAGGGAAAGTTCCTCTCGGTAAATTCTGACCTCATATAGGTAACTTCATCCCTCTAGGCAAAAACAACCCGTGTATCGGCTCTAATCCAGCTTGATAGGATTTCATGAAGTATATCACAAGTAAATCATCGGAATTCGAACGCAACGCCGCTGAGAAATTAGAAATGTAATTATAGGCATAAGTACGGTTTGACAAATTGGCTTGATTAGAAGGTTATTTGGAAATGTCTATGACCGAAGAAGAACGCTTTCGTTTCGACTTAACAGGCTTCCTGGTACGCCCGGCAATTCTTAAGCCAATGGAGGTAGCTGCCATTCTTGAACAGGTAGATCGAATAAAGCATGATCCCCAATCCCTCCCCCCCCAGCACCGTGCTGTGCCCGGGGGGCCAGCCAGTCTGCTCATCGACCATCCTCAAGTAATTGACGTCCTCCACGAAGTCATTGGACCGGACATTCGCCTCGAGAGTCCCAGTTGTGTATGGCGCTGCAAGGGCGAGGAACACGGTCCCCTTCACGGGGGTGGCCCTAGGCAAGCCGATCCTATTTTTGGCTATCGGGTAAAAAACGGCCGGATTCACGCGGGAATGGTCCGAGTGATCTTCGAATTGACCGACATCTCTATGGAAGATCAGAGTACGCACTTCCTTGTCGGCAGTCACAAATCGGAATTCGACACCCATCCAGATCATCTTTCCCTCGATAACGATAAGCGCAGTCCCTTCTTAACCACCTACGCCTGCCCAGCAGGGAGCGCTGTATTTTTTACCGAGAATCTATGTCACGCAGGACCTGTTTGGAACCGCAATACACCCCGAGTAACAATTCTCCACGCCTATTCACATCTTAGCACCCACTGGCATCGTCTTAATATTCCCCCGGTCGTTCTGCAATCTTTACCTCGTGAAAAACAAGCCTATTTTCGTGAGGTTTGGCAGAGAGATTTCCGCCCCCGAAAGGACTCCTCCACTTCCACTGTCAACTCCATTGAGCGCTTTATTGCTAACGACGAACCACCAATCAATACCGATCATCAACCTTAAGCTAAAGAATCTATTTGGATCTCAGTCTCTAGGGTCTTCGATAATATTTTTTAACAAGGGACAAGGTATGTTTTCTACCAATTCAAAGTGTTCCGCTCATCGCTACACCCTTCGAACTTTGTAAAGCAACTAAATGCAATTGGAATTAGAATGTAGATAAAATGACAGAGAAATGGTTAGCTGTGAAAGATCGTAGCGCATGGCGACCAGAAGACCTAGATATTGACCGGTCTTGGCAATTTGAAGTAACCCAGGATCACGCTGAGGAGCTGGACCGAGCACTGAAAGGTGTTAAGATGCGTGGACTAGCATTTGGAGAGATTAGAAAAGAAGATTTTCCCCTACCTTCATTTGCGAAAATCCTTAAGGATCTACTTTCTGAAATTCGTGATGGGCGAGGAATTGCAACCCTCAGCGGAGTGCCTATTGATTATTCCTACGAGGACTTAGAGAAGCTTTATTGGGGCCTTTGCTCCCATTTGGGAATAGGGATTACCCAAAACGTTGAGGTCGGACTAATACACTATATTACAGATGGTGATCTAGCTCCAAAGAACGGGGCGGGGATTCTTGGGAAACCATCTCCGGTATCCCTTCACGCCGACCTAACAGACTGCGTAGGGTTATTCTGTACCCATCAAGCCCCCGACGATCCGAAAAGCCTAGTAGCCAGTTCTATGACCGTCTACAATGAGATCCTCAGTAACCATCCCGAGTATCTTCCGCAACTCGAGAAAGGTTACTTCTGGAGTCGGAGAGATAAACATCCGAGCGAGAGTTCGCATTCAGAGTTTAGGGTGCCTGCATGGAGCATCAAGGGTAAAACTGTGACCTGCCGGTTCAATGCGGGATGGATTAAAAAAGGCATGACGGAGGCAGGGGTGGAATTAAATAACGAAGAAGTTAAAATCTTCGACTTTATTGAAAAAACAGCCGCGGCGAATTCTCATGCCTTCTCCCTCGAACCAGGAACGATCGCTTTTTGGAATAACTATACGACCTTTCACGGACGAGATGGATTTGCTGAGATCGAAGAAGAAGCGAAAAAACGCGTACTCCTACGCATCTGGTTGGATCTGCCCAATGTTCGGTCTTTTTGGGACGAAGCTCGGATTCGTTACGGCGCCATCCGCCACGGCCAGCTGGGGTGGACAGCAAAGGAGGTCCTAGAGGGGAAGAACCGTGATCCCCACCTTCGACGTGCAGATGGGGTCCCCTCTATTTAGCCCAATTAAATCGTCGTACTCAAAGTCCCGACATGATAGAAGAATAAAAAATAATGACTATGGAATCCACCCGCCCATTGGGAATAACGGTATTAGCAGACTTCATCATTAACGAAGGTATAGACGGGGTTCTCCATAATATTACACAACGGGCAGGGGCCTCTATGGTGGCCCTCAATCCAACGGTGACAGCACCCTCTGAACCGGGAATTGGATCTTACCAACCACCCTCTGATGCAGGGTCCAGCCCCCGCCTATTTGACAGGACACTCTGGGGCAAAAAAGGTCTTTGGGTACGCGGAGCCCCCAGCTATTATCCCAATGAAAAATTATATTCTGGTACTCCCTATAAACCAAAACAAACTAACAATTTGACTGAAGAATTTGGACCACTCATTGGTCAATTTATCGATGCTGCTCTGGACCGCGGAATAAAAGTTTATTTTCAGCTCAGCGCCGCTACACCTTCAAACCTGCGCATTGAGGATGTCCCAAAACTACCTGACGGATCTCGACCCGATCGCATGGCCGAAACCGGCAGTCTGGCGAGCCCAGAAATTCGTGACTACAATCGTGCCTATGTGCGTGATCTTCTGGAACAATATCCAAAGATCACAGGTTTTCGTCCTGACTGGCCAGAGTACCCATGCTACAAACTAGATGAAGCCTTTCAAGACTTCGGGTCTCACGTCGAAACTTGGGCGGTAAATTCCGGCTTTGACTTCACCCGCATCCGATCCGAGGTAGGAGCCTTCTATACCTACCTAAATGGCAAACTTCGAAACCGTGATCTTTTTGATTGGGTCGGTCCAAACCGAGGACGTATAAGTGAGACCCTTTGGCTGCGCCGATTCCCAGGTGTGCTGGACTGGCTACGGCTCAAGGCAGATCTGTCGCTCGACTTACTAAATCACTGGCGACAAACACTGAGAATGTACGGACCGGATAAAGAACTTTCGGCTAACGCATTCATGACACCGTTGACGCTATTTACGGGTTTTGACTTCACTCGTTCCGGGACTTATCTGGATGCCGTATCTCCTAAGCTATACACTATGCATTGGGCCGTCATGGTTGAGTTTTGGGGACGGGTATTAATGGAACGAAACCCCGGATTGGATGAGGCCGTCCTAGTAAAGGCCTTGGGGCATCTTTTCGACATAGGTGATGAAATTCGTGCGACCCAATTAAGCGACTTCAGGTATCCTGAGCCACACGAGCCACATCCCATTGACGATGACTGTCAGAGAAGGCGGATAAAGCAGGTGCGTGGCGAAGTAGATGACAGCACTCTGTTAACACCATTGATCCACGGTTACGGTCCATACGACGATTTCTTACGTCGCTTCAAACTTGTCGCTGAGAGCGATGTAGACGGAGCCTGGATCAATAGATACGGCTATCTCAGCGACGCTAAACTCGACGCAGTAGGCCAAACGTGGCGTGCTACCTATTAAGGAGTTAGTAAAACAAATGCTACGATTCCTCCCGATTGGAAGCGCGATTAGGCCACTAAGGCTTCGACACATTCATTAATCCCGATCAAGATAATAGCTAGACGGATTTCCTGTGTCCTTTCTCTGGCCCCCCTGAAACTTTCACAATCCTTATTGTACCCTAAGGGAAGCAGATGGATAAAACCGAGCTACTGACCTCTGTACATTACCATGAACTGGATCCTGGCACTGATTTCGTGAAGGATCCGGAGATCGCGATTGACCTGGATAATCCACTGGACTCCGAGCGGATATTAACACCGAATGTAATCCATCTCCCCTCGGGGGGATACCGGATGTACTATACGGGTTTGGGACCAGCACGGAGAGACCCGGATGCGCTAGGCTATATTCTAAGCGCATTTTCAGAGAATGCTGTTACTTGGCATAAGGAACCTGGGGTAAGGGTCGACCTGTTTCCACCGAATGCTTCAGCTCGAACTTTATGTCCAGATGTAATCCCTCTTAAAGATGGTGGCTATAGGATGTATTTTGAGGCCCGGGCTGGAGTGCCACCTGCTAATCAACGCTTTGGAGCTGCGCCCAAGCCAACCACGATTCTAAGTGCTTTATCAGACGATGGGTTGGACTGGATACCCGAGGCGGGAATACGATTTGGTAAAGGAAACTGGTCTTACGGTACTCCGCGCGTAATTTATATCGAACAGGCAGGAGGAATAGCTTACCGAATGTATTTCCACCGTTACTCCTTCCCTTTCAAGGCTGGCTTAGGCGTCGGAAATCACATCATCAGCGCTCTTTCCGACGATGGGTTGAATTTTGAAGAAGAACCCGGTATACGAATCGCACAGGAAACGGACCGTGAAACCTTCTCAGTCTATGCTCCAGAAATAATTCGTCTGCGTGATGGTTCATATCGGATGTATTACTCAGGATGGAGCGAGACGATCCAGGGAGGTGTATTCACCGCAACTTCAAAAGACGGTCTGAATTGGAAAAAGGTTGGGGAACCGATCATAGACCTTGAACCAGGGCAGAGAGACAGCTCCATGATTTCGGAACCGTGCGTCATTGATTTAGATGAAGGCGGGTCGAGGTTGTTTTACGAATGTTGTGATGCTGACAACCATTATCGAATTCTCTCAGCAACAACGATTTGAGAAACCTTAGAACCTGAGTCTAATGTACCTTTTAAACCTCAATCCCCTAAAATAGCATTAATTTTGAAGACGTTTGCACGAGGACAACGATGAATAGACGAAGAGTAAACCCTTCAGCCCGAAATTCTTGCCATCTTGGTAAGAACCCAGCCTAACTTTGCCCCTGCATATCTAATGATCACAAGAAGGTCCCAACTATTTCATGTGCAGAGTTTAATTGATAAGACGCAGCATTTTACCTTCAAATGCTTTATAATTCATATAATAGGATTGCCTCATCAAAAATATCGTAACGCGCTTACTCGCAATGAATTGAACCAAATGCGTGTTTTGCCTATTTAACAATTAGACGTAAGTTAGTCTCAGTCACGACAAGACTAGGTCGATTCAAAGACAAAATCGTGAAAGAACTTGCGCTGGACAGGACCTAGGTCACGATAAAATTCTTCCGGGTAGCGCCACTGCTCAGCACAAGCCAACATCCATGGATGCTCATAACCGTAATAAAGCATCACCCGCCGACCACCCGAGTGAGTAAAAGGCCCAGCCATGTGCCACAGAGCATTATGGAAGATTACCGCTGTTCCCGGGGGACCACATATTTGTTTGGCACCAACCAATAACTCCGGATTGCTAAGATCGTCCGCATCCGGCTCACACAAGGATTTATGACTACCCGGAATCACAGTCAAATTACCCTGGTCGGGAACGCTCAAATCACTTAGGATATACCCAACCTTAAACTGGAGGAAAGGGATATGAGGCTTGAAGTTGCGAAAACCGGACTGAATCCCATCGATATGCCAACCTCTTCCGTGGTGTTTGCCCGGCACCACCTCGTAAAAGGCGTCGGTACTGTGAAGATGAGGCATCTCATTAAACAACCCATGAACATATTCTAACATAGGTTGATAATCGAGCATTTGTAAGAAGACCGGGTCCTCATCAAGCAAGTGGAAAACTCGACTATTATTACTGTCCAGCTGATCCGGAAAGGCAGGTTCAATATCTCGCTTAAACCCCGGCGTACGGCGCTTTGAAATGGTCTTTTCCAAAGCTTGAATCAGCGTCGCAACCAAATCATTGGACAGAAAATCCTCTAATAATAAATAGCCATAATTGTCGAAAAAGAAACGTTCAGAAACACTAGGATGGTCTGGAATAGTTCCACTCATCAAATTGCTTTCTTACTCAGACTAAAGAGGGTCTTTAGGGGACTAGAAAAACGTATCTATGATCACCTGTAAATCCTTATTCGATCTCCACTAGTTCCACTTGGCGTTTCTCCCGATCGGCCCTTTCTGCAGCAGCCAGCACCCGCATGCAACGGCGACCGTCATACATTGTTATAGGGGTCGGAGTCCCGGTAACTAGGGAGTCGAAGAAGCGGATGTTAGGACAGGAACCTTCAGGCTGGAACTGGCGTGATATCCCTGGGACAGGCAACCACCGACGAATCGCTTCCTCGTAGTGCATTAAGGCCCCAGCTTCACCCTGGTTAGCCCAGGTAGAAGGACCATCCCCACGCGTCTGAATCAGAGCTCCTTTCTGACCATAGAGCTCCGTGGCGAGTAACGCAGCGGTTTCGGTCTCACTCGTGTGGAGTGTAACCAGCATTCCGTTGTCATAGCGAAAGACTGCTACATTGTTGTCTTCTTCAGGCATCCCAGCCAAACGCGTACCACCTAGGGAGACCACAACTTCTGGGACGCCAAACATCCACAGCATCCAGTAAACCGTGTGGGAACCTGCGTGATAAAGGGAGCGTCTCCCTTCGACATCACCGTCCTTCCAAGGCCAATCCGAGTCATTCATAACACGTTGAGCATCGAACCCATTCTTTGTGTATTCGCGATGGCCGTGGCGACGACGTACCTGATATATGGGTCCGAGGGTGTCGTTCTCGACAAACTCCTTCATCTTCTGGTTTGCCGGCGTAAACTGAAGGTTGTAAACAGGCATGACCTGGACTTGGTGGGTCTCGGCGACCTGGATGGCACTATCAGCCTCAGCCAAAGTTCGAGTGAAGGGCTTCTCCACCAAACAGTGCTTGCCAGACTCAGCAGCAGCAATGATGTGCTCCGCATGCTCATGAGTGGGGGAACAGATCCCAACCGCATCGATATCTTCCCGTTGTAGTAATTCACTCAACGAATCAATGTATCCTACCCCGAATTTGGCGGCTGCCCGGCGACCACGTTCCGGCTCATCATCCCAAATGCAAACTAATTCTACGTTCGGGTGGCGTTGGGCGGCGGCACAAATACCGTTGGCGTGGCCAAACCAGAAACTAATCTGAGCGAAACGGATAGTCTTATGAGACATACTAGGTTTATTGATATTGTTATACTATAAATGATTAATAATTAGTAAGTTGAAAAACTCCGATTATCTTACTCACATCATTCTATCCGAGATACAATTTTAGAGATTTAAAGTTGGAAACGGAAAGTTGAGCATTGATGCTAGAATTTGGCATGAACCCAGGCGTGCTTAGTCTTTTCCCTAATTTGGAAACTGGGATTCTTTGCACTATGTCTCTACCAAACAAATTCTCTAGTTGAGACCAGAAATATTTGGTTAAGATTCGTAGCTACGCAAGAAAGCCGTTGGATATTGCGAAGATATCAAATCAAGACCAGGGTTCTGAATAGGAAGGATTCTCAACATAACGTTCCATTCCAAGTTCAAGCCGCACCATCGAGCCAGGGAGCATACAAATTTTAAAATGGGCTGAGTTCACTTCTTCTGAAGCACTTTCTGTTTGGCCCTCTATAATCTTTTTGTAGGCTTCGGGGTGCGTAGATATCGCTTCCGCCTGTTCTGCGGTAAGATTTTGACGCCGTTGAAAAGACACATGTGTAAACCGATGCTCGGCAAAGGCTCCGCCTTGCACGATTAGTTCACGATCCTTAGTCGGATTGAGGTTTACCAAATACAGTATGGCGCTACTATCTTCCAGCTTCTCGATTAATGCCGCAACATCTCTGGGCAAGCCCGGCCGGCGCCGCTCAACATCAAAATAACGCAGCCGCACCATAAGTAATCCTCCGTTGTACATGAAGAGAGGCCCACCCATAGTCAGTTGGATCAGTCCTTCGACAGTAATTGGATTGCGTGCCTGCAAATACGCATCACTGTAGGTACTAGGGTCCTGTTGATCGCATCGCATATAGTCGAGTCGTTGATAGACTTGAGAATAATTGTGACGTAGAATGTCCGAGGGATAGTTCGGATATTCCCCCTGAAGATATGCAATCCATGCCGCTTCGTGCCCACCGCCGTGTTTCGACCCATGGGACTTTACCCTGGTAAAGTCGCGCTCATCGTAATTGCGTAATTTCTTTATACGTTCCATGTCTTCTTCGGCCATGCTCATACCCCAAATATGAGCCATAGTATCGCCTCGCATTGGAAGGTAACGCGACCATCCCTTATCGTTATAGCATTGTGGAACATGTAAGGTTTTATCCCGTAAGTGTCCGTTTTCCATCATTACATCAACTTGAGAACGCGGAAAGTTGATGTAACTTGGATCGCTATGAAGCAAGGCCGCGTTCTCGGCCGCGCTGATGCAGGCATCACCGAGCGTTTCCCAGCCATGAGGCCAGGTCCAGCCGTAGTAACCACCATACCATTTACCGTCAATATATTCCCCTATTTCGCCCGAAAGACCAATATTGTCCGGGAGGATGCCATTGTTTTTCTGGGTCCGTTCGATCCACGCATCGACGTACTCTTTGACCCACGATCTGTAATTTTCATCGCCAGTGCAGAGATAGGCATTAGTAACCATGGTGGTAGCTGCGAGGTTGCAAGCAACGTCGCCGCGAGACATGCGGTCTCTCATCGCCTTCGCCATCACTTCTCCCATCCCGGGCTTTAGTAAGTCTTCCACCGATTCGATCCCTGGAACATCGAGGAAAGGCAAAGGGTATACATGCCAAAAATCGTACCCGTAAGATGAGGTGCGGTCACATACTTTTTGGAATAATTTCTCAAAGTTCCGATGTGCAGGACCCATGCTACCATTGTGAGCGCAACGAATGAGTTTGTTTACTGGATCGTAATTGGGCGCTTCCGGGTCCTCATTTAGGTAGAACCCTGCATATCGCTGGGCGCGTTCAATATTTTTCCTATTGGCCGGGTCAGCTAAGCAAAGATTGTAGAAAAACACATATCCCTCGCCCTGATGCATCCAATCGTAACCCTGTTCGTATTCTTTCACAACCATCGGGTGTCCATGGCCACTACTGTATTTCGAAAACTGCCTAGTAATTCCGTCGTACATACGGTGCGATAAATCTAATATACTCTCGTCACCGCCAAGCAGGTATAATACAGGCCAGTTATGAAAGCTCTCATAGGCGTCATCGAGGCCGTCAATGCCAGTAAACGTTTCGGTGGTTGGCCAGAGAACTGAATCATCTTTCCCGATGTATCGTTCCATCACAGGATCAACCGAACCGTTCAAGAGGTCGATGAGGCCGCGTTGGAGAACAGCCCACTCAGGAGCATCAACAAATGGTAGATTTGCTTCTAGGGTAACCATAGAAATGTTCTTTCTTGATGCAGTTGTATTCTGTTTTTCAGGTTTTATTAAATCCGATTATCTGGAATGTTCTTTTTATGAAGGTTGAATGCGAGGTCAAAGATTGACCGGAGCAAACAATTTGTTGAAACAAACCACAAGCTGAACCGATTATGAAAGACTTAAGTTAAGGATGCAATAGAATACAGATATAATTTTCTCGGAAATCTTAATTTCCGCTATTCGTTTGATCTTGTATTCCGATCGAATCTCTCCACGGGTCAGCTTGAATCACAACTGATTCAACATGTTACAATAATCATCTCGTCGACGATCCAATTATCCACTCCATGAAAGCAGTCTATATCCTACCGGATTTCTTGATGGGTATCGAACACGGCAGGCATGGTAATCTCGATAACCTCCCAGTCATCGGAGTAATCCAATACTTCATGCTTTATGCCCGGAGGCTGATACCAAGCATCGCCCGTTTCCACTCTGATCTCACCAACATCTTCAAAGTAAATCCGGGCCCACCCTTTGATTAGATAGACCATCTGGAAATCAAGATCGTGAGAATGGTATCCCATAGGGCGAGAACATGGCTGATTGGCACGAATGACATGGGCTAACACTTTTCCATCCGTGGCCTCTTTAATGCCAAGATCTCGATACTTGAAATAGGGTCGTAGTCCCTCCTTCACCCACTGGGCATCTTTGACATGGCTGGCAAATGAACTGGTCGCTTTAAACATGATTTTTAGTTCCCTCCAATAAATGATTTCTAGATTCTAACTGTCCAAGGTTCGGACAATAACAATGCCTATAAGAATATCTCTCAAGATTTCTGACATTTCATATTTTACAAGACGGAAGCTAAGAAACAGGTTTAACAACACAAGTATCTCGAAAGAGATATAGCAAGACAGCCTCAGAACCCGTAAAGCAGCAACACTCCTTGACCCTCAGGTCGATCGAGTTACACCACGTTATCGTCAAGCAAAACTTCGCGATTCTCACGCGCGGATACTTCAATTGCCCGACACATCCTAACGACCTTTTTCCCTTCTACTGCAGTAAGTCTAGCCTGGCGTCCTGCGACAATCGCATCGACAAACTCTCTACATCCGGCGTCAAAGCTCGCCCAAAAACTGGAATCAATGTCTGAGTAGTCCGTTGTAACGCCGTCCAGATACACTGTGAGTGGAGGCTTGTCCAACATGTTAGCACTGCAACGGTTAACCCAAATCACTCCTCGGCTTCCGGTAATCTCGAACCATTCGTCTTCAGGAACGTGTTCCGTCCTGATCTTTAATTCATCCGAATGCACAACCTCAAAAGTACCATAGCGATCTGAATCCCTGTATTTCCAAATTGCGACCGCCGGACAATCCAGCTTCCAGCCATGTTGAATCGTTTTGTAGCTGATCCAAGAGAAAACCTTCTCAATATCACCCATAAGATAGAGGGCTACAGCGAAAACATGAGAACCGTAATCAAGCATAACTCTGCCTCCCCCACCCTTTTCAGGATCAAAGCGCCAGGCCCATCTTTCGAAAGGTATTTCGAATTCCGTATCTGAACCCATTAGTGTTTTTATCCGTAGAGATATGGGCTTGCCGATAACACCCGAATCGAGCAATTCTTTGGCCCGAACGATGGGAGGGTAATACTGGAAATTCTCGAAGGTTCGGAACATACCGTTCCCCTCTGCTGCGGCAGCGATAAGCTGATCGCATTCCTTGATGGTCGTTGCCATCGGCTTCTGAATCGAAACATGCTTTCCCGAAGCAATCGCATCAAGACCCATAGTAAGATGTAGGTAATGAGGCGTGAGGATCTCAACTGCATCAATATCTGAATCATCCAGCATCTTCCGATAATCCGTATATATCTTAGTAGCTCCCCACTCTTCAGCCCGCTCCCGGGCCCGGTCCTCATTAATATCACAGACTGCATAGACCTCCGCATTCGCGATTTTAGCATATGCACTGGCATGACGTCGCGAAACATTGCCTACCCCAATTAGGCCAACACGAACTCTTTCCATCAAACGTACCCTTACTAAATATTTCCCAACTTGAGTCTTAACTGTACCTTAGCAACCACAGATATCAGGTTTTT
>CEUS01054526.1_pt1 | contig 24552 bp, 25 predicted proteins | sample 427031 | NCBI WGS metagenome assembly CEUS01 (sample SAMEA2622837, study PRJEB7988) | marine metagenome | biome: marine biome (ENVO:00000447); feature: marine epipelagic mixed layer (ENVO:xxxxxxxxx); material: "saline water (ENVO:00002010), including plankton (ENVO:xxxxxxxx)" | depth 140 m | reverse complement strand
GAGGATATCGCTCGTGTCTTAGATCGTTATGTCGACGGAATTGTGCTACGAACGTTCGAGCAAGAAACCATCGACGTAATGGCAAAACATACGAAGGCCCCAGTGATAAATGCGCTATCTGATATTGAACATCCCTGTCAAGCGCTGGCAGATTTATTAACCATCACCGAGTACAAAAAAGACCTTAGCAAGATAACAATAGCCTTCATAGGCGATGGCAACAATGTTTCCACTAGTCTCGCATTAGCATGCTCTCTGGTAGGAGCATCGTTCCGTATTGCCTGCCCCACCGATTACCAGTTAACCGAAAATATAGTTGCTCAAGTTAATCGCAACATTTCGCTTTATGGTGGCGCTTTCGAGCAACTGACAGACCCAACTTTGGCGGTTGAAGGTGCGGACGTCATTTACACCGATGTATGGGTCAGTATGGGGCAAGATGAAGCACGAGACACACGCATAAAGGCTTTTCAAGGATACCAAGTGACCGAAAAATTAATTGGACACGCAAAAAAGGATGCGATTTTTATGCACGATCTTCCTGCACACAGAGGGGAAGAAATAAGTGAAAATATTTTGGATCATCCGCAATCTGTCGTGTTTGATCAAGCAGAAAATCGCTTACACGCGCAGCAAGCTGTCTTAGCCATGCTTTTACAAGCTGCAAATAAAGTTTAGATTTACCTCATGAATCTTCCAGTAGTTGCCATAGTCGGACGCCCTAATGTAGGAAAATCCAGCCTATTTAACCGCCTTGTGAGAAATCGCGTCGCTATTGTCACAGATGAACCCGGAACAACTAGAGATCGTATCGCAGTAGAAGTGACTGAAGGGGACGCTCGATTCCTGCTTGTTGATACAGGCGGGTTAGAATTCGACCCTGAAACCGATATTAGACTTGGGATTCGAGCCCAGGTAGATGCTGCTCTTGATGCCGCCGATGCAATCATCTTTCTGTGCGACATCATGGAAGGTGTGATCGTTGGAGACCAAGAAATCGCCCAAATACTTCGTGAAAGTAAAAAACCCGTATTAATTGCCGTAAATAAGGTTGATAATAACGAAAGAGAATACCAGGCAGCAGAATTTTACACACTTGGGATGGACGAGCCACTTCTTATTAGCGCTCACCATGGTAGAGGCGTAGCCGAACTAATCGAATGGATCGTAGGCACAATACCTATTTTGCCGTCTGATGATGCAGAATCAATGATTCGCGTTTCGATCATAGGAAGACCGAATGTAGGAAAATCAGCGTTATTGAATGCGATTCTTGGAGAAGAACGAGTCGTGGTTAGCAATGTCCCTGGTACAACTCGAGACGCAATCGACACAGAAATTGAATACGAAGAAAACACTTTGTTGCTTATCGATACCGCGGGAATCCGTAGACGCGGCAGTGTACAGCGTGGAGTGGAGCAATTCAGCGTATTACGATCTCTTTCTGCTATAAACAGAGCTGATATCGCAATCTTGGTGATAGACGCAACGGAACCTCTACCTGCTCAAGACCTTCACATAGCAGGATACGCGCAAGATGGAACGAAAGGTTTAATAGTCGTCGTCAACAAGTGGGACTTAGTCGATCCTGAAAAAACCAATGCTGTTGATATATCACAATTTCTCCGTTCTCGTATTAAGTTTTTCACTGGTTTCCCCATCGTTTTTACCTCGGCGCTCGAAAAAGAAGGCATAGATCTCGTACTCGAAGCAATTCTCAAGATTCACGCTGAACGCCAAATCCGCGTATCCACCTCACAATTGAATCGTGTTCTTGCACGCGCAGCCGCGGAACATCTACCTCCTCTGGTAAAAGGACGGCGCCTTAGTGTCTATTATGGAACGCAGGCAGATGTGAACCCGCCCACGTTCGTGCTTTTTGTGAATGACCCCAGTCGCATGCATTTTTCTTATCGCAGATTCTTAGAAAATACTCTCCGACGTGAATTTGGATTCGATGGAACTGCAATCGAAATAAAATTGAGGTCGCGTTCACAGGATGGAGCATGATTTCGCTTTTAGGGATAACCGTTTTTGCTTATCTACTGGGATCGATACCCTCTGGGTTAATCGCAGGAAAACTACGTGGCATAGATATTCGCACCCAAGGTAGCGGAAGCACTGGCTCAACAAATGCGCTCCGTCTACTTGGGCCGCGCATAGCGTCCATCGTGCTCGCTGCAGATGTACTCAAAGGAGCCCTTCCAGTGCTTATAGTGGCAAACGAGACAATACCAATATCAAGCAATACTCTTGGGGCCCAATATCCTGCCATGGCAGCTACTTCGGGCCTTGCAGCAATTGCTGGACACAATTGGCCCATTTTCGCTAAATTTAGAGGAGGACGAGGCGTTGCACCTGCATTAGGTGCAGCCCTAGTAATGACCCCCCTCGGCGCCCTAGCAGGACTAGCTTTATGGGGTGTATTCGTAGGTATCTGGCGATACGTATCTTTAGCATCGCTAACCGCTGTCATGTTTACAGGTGGATTAATGGTCATTAATTTTTCTAGGAATACCGTATTATGGCCATACGCCGTATTCGGGGGTGTAACAATTTTAGTTGTCCTATACCAACATAAAGAAAACATAAAACGTTTAATTCAAAAAAAAGAACCGCGTCTTGGAGAGAATCGATAAATTGAGAATCTCTATTGTCGGAACTACAAGTTGGGGCACCACTCTAGGTTTATTATTGAGTAGAGCTGGAAACAACATCACCCTAATCGCCAGAACAGAAATCGAAGTGGACAAAATTCTTGCTGAAGGCGAAAACAGTCGTTTCTTGCCGGGCTATAAATTCCCCTCTCATTTGCACATCTCTTCCATTGAAAAGCACACCATCGAAAACTCCAATCTCATAATCTTTGCAGTTCCTTCGGGAAGTTTGCGCGACAACGCACGTAAATTGAAGGATTGGGTTTCACCCAAAACAATTATTGTGATTGCAACAAAAGGCTTGGAAGCATCTACAGGCAATTTTATGAGTGACATAATCGACCAAGAATTGAATCTTGAAAATCCATCTCAAGTTTGCATATTATCTGGGCCAAATTTGTCGCGAGAAATTGCCGAAGGATTGCCAACTTCCACTGTGATTTCTTCTACCTCGAGTGCGAACGCAAAGATTGTACAAGATGCGTTGGCATCCGATAAATTCAGAACATATGTCAATTCGGACGTGATTGGAACACAATTGGGTGGTGCAATGAAAAATGTAGTGGCAATTGTAGCTGGAATAGCGGACGGTCTAGATCTAGGTGACAATGCGAAGGCGGGTGTCATTTCGCGTGCGATGGCAGAAATTGTCAGATTAGGAACCGCACTCGGAGCGAATCCATCAACTTTTTCTGGTCTGGCTGGACTTGGTGACTTGATGGCAACCTCCTACAGTCGATTAAGTCGCAACCGGTACTTCGGAGAGCAGCTAGGAAAAGGGCAAAGCCCAGAAACAATTCTAGCGAACATGCAAAATGTCGTAGAAGGCATTGATACAACGAAAGCGGTCTTACTTCTAGCACAAAAGCTTGAAGTGGAAATGCCTATCGCCAAGAATTTGGGACACATATTGTGGGATAACATGAAGCCACTGGATGTGGTAGAGACATTAATGTCTCGTCCCACTACTAGTGAAACCAAAACTGCCAATTGAGGGAAGTCGTTTACAAGTGAGAATCCATGCCTAATGAAATCAACACGGTGACGATACCAGCAATTTTTGCCGCCTCTTTCTTTATTGGTTTAACCGGAGCAATAACACCAGGGCCACTTTTAGCAGTAACGATAATTGAAAGTGCGCGCCGAGGGATAAAAAGTGTTCTCTACCTGATATGGGGACATTCGCTTCTCGAATTAATCGCGATTTTCTTGCTCGTCTTCTCATTGGATTGGATGCAGAAACAATCTCAACTAATCTTCTTCATCAGCATTCCAGGTGGGCTTTACTTAGTATGGCTTGCATGGAAAACATATAAAACCGCACCCGAAACGACACAAATCTTAACTACTCCAACTAGGAGAGCCAGATCAACCAGAGTACAGACCCATCCCAGAAGACTGCTCTTCCTTGGCGCAATCATCAGCGTATCAAACCCTTATTGGGGGATATGGTGGGTTACCGCAGGTGCCAACCAAATTAACATTGCAATCGAAGCAGGAATAATCGGTATAACTAGCTTTTGGTTGGGACACATCTTGGCTGACTTTGGATGGTACGGAGCTATAGGGCTATCATTATCACAAGGCAGATCGTTAATGAGTGAACGCACCTATATTGGTCTCTTGAGAGGCGCAGCAGCGCTGCTTGGATTTCTTGGAGTAATGTTCATCTTATTAGGATTAAGAATGGCCTTAGGAAACTAGCAGTAAGTGATTTACATCTCTGGTGTTGATAGCCCAAGGGCTTCTGGTAACTCCGCAACACTATGGAGAACAAATTTTGCGTGCCCAAATTTCGGCTGCTCTAAACCATCATGGTTAATCCACACGGCATGTAGTCCAGCTAAATTCGCACCGCGCACGTCCACATCCCATTGATCTCCAACATACATCGCCTGATTTGGTTTACATCCAGCTTTCGCGATAGCTACTTCAAATATTTCCGCGTTTGGTTTGGATGTTCCTAATTTCTCATCAATAATGATGATCGGGAAAAACCTCTCTAACTGAAGAGTGCGTAACTTTCTGGTCTGTTGTGCAGCTAAACCATTAGTAATAATGCCAAGAACATAGTATTCGGACAAAACATCTAACGATTCAAGAATTTGAGGGAAAAGCTTTAATTTGGAAAACAAAACCTCATTCTCTGCTTCCAAAGCGGCCCTACCTGCTTCCGAATCATTTACTCCCAGTTCTACCAACAAAGCACTTAGGCGTCCGCGGGATCGATCCATGGAAATAGTTCTCTGAAGAAGTTCCTCCTCAGTCCAACGACTGTCCTGCTGTATCAATGCTGAAATGCCGGCCTGGTACCGCTCAGCAAAGCTTCCTTCAACGTCACAAAGTGTGTTATCTAGATCAAAAAAAATAGCATTAATTTGGTCCGCGGCCATCTACACCTCAAGAATCTGGAAAAGCTCGGCAAAATTCGTAATCGTATAGTCAGGCTGAACTTCCCCGGGATAACTTCGTACAAGGCCGCGCGCTACCCACACTGTTTGCATATTAAATTCCTTCGGCCCACGCACATCTTCATCAATCCTATCACCAACAAATAGAATTTCTTCAGGTTCAAAACCTGACTGTTCAACAACTTTCTTATACATTTCTGGGTCTGGCTTATAACATCCCTGTTCTTGGCCAATTAGTATGTATTTGAAATGTTTTTCAAGATCGAGGTGTGCGATCTTCCCACGCTGCTCGTTCGTATCACCATTCCCAACCAAGCCCAGTGGCATTTTCTCCTGAAGCTTTGTTAAAACATCGCGGACATCAGCAAACAGGTTAAGATGCTGAACTGTTTCATCATATAAGTCATAAGCTTCATCGGTTAATTTTGGATCTACAAGACCCGTTTCGGTAATAAGTGTAACCAATCTTCCCTGAACCGGATCAATTGTCATAGCCCGATCAATGAGATCTTCTATATCAAATGAGGGGAAACGTTCCGCCAATGGTCCAAGAGCTTTACGCAAACGTTCCTCTTCCCCAGATTCGTTATCGACAAGTGTATCGTCCAGATCAAAACATACCGTCTTAATTTGTGACACCATTCTGAATTTACATCCCTTTCTTATTTAACCAACGCCAATAAAAGATTGGAGCAAAAACAATTCCCTTGACCAATCCAAGTATACAAATATTGACCATCAGAAACATCCTACCAAACGACAGATTACGCTTCCATCATAACTTAGAAGCCTAAACCAATACACCTGATTCAAATCCGATTAGTCCCGCTATATCTTTATGATTTCATATCAGATAGAGTGCATTTAGTAAGATTGCAAATGAAAACAACTATAATAAGCAGTGAAGATATTAAAGGAAAAAGAAAGGCAGTACAGGTGAGTAACGAATCAGAAGTGATCACAGCAAAAGATCTTATGAGCAGCCCAGTCATAACTATTAGTGCAAACGCAACCGTCGGGGATGCTGCCCGACTAATGATAGATAATGACGTAAGCTGCCTACCTGTCACTGATGGGCAAGACAGACTCGTCGGAATCTTAACCCACACCGACTTCACTCCAAAATATAAATTTCTTGCCATGGCTGGAGACCTTTACACATTGATGGGTGAATATGTTACACCTGAAACAATGCAAGACATAGCTAAAGAAGTGCGGAATCGATCGGTTGATGAATTAATGAAAACTCCTGTGGTGACCGTAAAGGAAGAAGCGCCGATTTCTGAAATAACAGAACTAATGCTAGAACGCCGACTGAATCGTCTACCAATCATGCGGAACGAGACCATTGTCGGAATATTCACACGTCACGATTTATTGAAACTAATGCTTGAACAGATCGCAAGTTAGGCCGATACCCAAAGCACAATTTATCTTTGCATCCAACGATAGAAAACATACCTCAAGGACAATTATGGATTCAAACAACACATACGATCACCATAAACTTAAAGACATAATCGACACTGCAGAAAACTTAGAAGAAAATATCCGTGGATTACATGATCAATTACTTATTACATTGAGTAGCATGGATGATTTGCGACACAAAGGGACTGCCATGCAACGTAGCCTTCTACAAACCAAAAATCTAAGTGAAGAGACCAATGCAATGATCAAAGAGCTAGGACGAATCATGAGAGGGTTTCAAGAACAGGGGAGATTATTTGAAACAGTTGCAGAACCTTTAGTGTTAGTCGACACCAATATTGCAGCCAAATTAGAACAATCCGCAAACGATCTCAGCAAACTCACAAACCAAAAATACTAGAACCGCAACGATTCTAGTTTGTAGCATCGGAAATATTCACTAAATTCAATATAAAAAGACGGAAACTACGATTTCGCTATAAAAACCAATCCTAGGCAATTAAATAGGGAGAAGACCATGAGTGACCGCGTACGAGTTGGAGATGTTGAGATTATCACGTTGCTTGACCTAGATGCACCACCAAGAGAACCCGCACAATTTTACCCTGACGTGCCACCAGAATCATGGGACAAATACAAAGAATACCTTGATGAAAACGGGAAATTCCGCACAAATTTTTGTGGATTCGTCGTTGTGACACCAAATGAAAATATTCTTGTTGATACTGGTTACGGACCCGGCCCACACGCAGCTTTTGACAATGCTAAAGGTGCATACATTGACAACCTAAAGAAGGTTGGACTGACACCGGATGATATCAATACAGTTATAAATACCCATCTACACGGCGATCATATTGGTTGGAACATTAACGACGAAGATGGAACTGCAAAACCTCGATTCCCAAACGCCAGGTATATAATCCCTCAAAAAGACTGGGATTATTTCACTGGTCCTGATGCGGCGCCGGAGCGAGCAGCAGCGGTCCAAAAACATGTGGCACCATTGACAAGCACCGGTCGTCTTGAAATTGTGGACGGGGAATATCGAGTCACTCCAGAAATCGTGACTCTGCCATCTCCGGGACATACCCCCGGGCATCAATGCGCAGCGATCACATCAAAAGGTGAGAAGGGTATTATTGTTGGTGATCTTTTCCATAACCCTGTCCAAGTCGAGCAACCTGATTGGAATGTAGGCGCTGATATTGATAAAGAAAAAGCCCGTGAGTCACGGATGAGCCTAATGAATCGATTCGCAGACGAGGGGTTCAAAGTTGCGGCGCCACATATCGTTTTCAATCAAAATATTGGCGTCGTTATCAAAGGAGAAGGAAAAAAGTACTGGCAAGCACTTTGAAAATTGAACCGAATGCGTTAGCTGAAGCCCGCAAGTAATGACAACCAATTCGTCCACAAATGTTCCGACAAATGGTACAGGACCACTGCGTGCGTTCGCATCACAAGATTTCACATTGTTCTGGCTTGGATCTCTGCTATCAATTACGTCTTTTTTTCTTCTTATCATCGCAAGGGGATGGCTGGTTTTGGAGATCACAAACTCTCCATTCATGGTGACAGCTGTCGCGGGCGCGGCGCAACTCCCATCCTTAGTCCTTTCGATACCAGGAGGGATCATTGCCGATCGTTTCGACAGGCGTCTTATTTGTTTATTTGGGGAATCGGCAAATTGCTTAGCAGTAATGGCTCTAGCTATACTTGTAGCTACCGGGAATATTGAGATTTGGCATATTTTTATCACAGGCATAATAAATGGAACAAGCTTTGCCCTAGCGTTTCCCGCTCGTGCAGCCATCGTTCCAAACCTAGTCCCACGTAACGACATAGCAAACGGGGTAGCGCTGGCATCAACAATGTTTAGTGGCGCGCAATTCATCGGCCCGGCTTTAGCAGGCATTCTCCTGGCCTCTTTTTCCATTTCAGTTGCATTCTTCACTCCAGCTGTTGCATCGGCCGCAGCCGTCATCATTTTCTTCTTCGTACATGTCCCAACTTCACAAGAAATGTCACAAGCAAAACCATCACCAGTAATAACAAGTATTAAAGAAGGCTTTAGTTATGTGATAAATAATTCGTTAATTCTTGGCCTAATGGTTAGTGGGTTTGTCATCGTCATGTTTGGATTCCCTTATCAAACAGTTTTACCTGTTTTTGCTCGAGATGTTTTGAACTCTGGTGAAGCCGGTTTAGGTTTACTGGGAGCGGCGGGCGGTGCCGGTGCCTTATTCGGTTCTCTGGCGGTTGCAATCTCAAACCGTCCTCACCATTTGACAACTTATATTAGCGTGGGGGCCATAGGCCTTGGCGCTATGATCATACTTTTTGGGCTGTCACCGATGCTCATTATTTCAATTGCAGTGGCATTAGTGGCAGGCTTCCTACTGCAACTCTCATTTGCAGCAAATTTTGCTTTGCTACAAGTTACAGTTCCAGACAATTTACGCGGGCGAGTTCTAAGTATTAGATTTATCGTTTTTGGGCTATCGCCAGCAGGTACGATATTCCTCGGTATTACGGCAGAGGCATACGGTACACAAAGTGCGACAGCCGGAACAGGCCTGCTATGCCTAATTGGAGCATTGATCACTCTAGTCCTGTTCCCGAGTTTAAGACCAATGTTCAACAAATCACATGATGAAACCTAAACCAACATATTTGAAAAATCCGTTAAACAACCAACGTGTGTCCATTGTCCCGTAACCAAGACCGCTGTTCACGATAATTAGCAGCATAGTGGGCCAAATATCTCCAAAATTCAGATCGATGACCGCGATATCTCAAGTGGCTGAGTTCGTGGATCACTAGGTAGTCAACCACCTGTTTCGGGGCTATCACAATTCTCCAATCGTATTTGATATCCCCGGATGCTGAACATGAACCCCATCGGGTCTTGTAATGCTTAACCATTACTTTATTAGGTAAAAAACCCATAATCCGCCCATAGAAATAAGTACGTTTTTTTAAGTAAGAATCAGCTTTTTCTCGATACCAGTCATTAATTTGATTTTTGTGGTGACTTCGTTGTGATTCATCATTTAAACCTGTCTCGATCACCGAATACAATGATCCAGCGCGCAAATTCACACCACGCTCGGAATCATTGTTTTTAACACACTTCAGGCGATATTTTCGACCTAGATACAAAAAAACTTCACCATCAACATACTTTTTTTGCTCTATTGCGCTTGTCACCCGATACTCATGTATTTTTTTAGCGATCCAATCAGATTTACCATCAATAATTTTTTGAATTTGATCAGATGACAAAAGTTTGGGGGCAAGAACTCGTAGAGCCCCATCTATCACCTTTATTGAAATAGTCTTCTCTCTTTTTGTCCGAACAATCTCGACTGGAACCAATACTTGGTTAGGCAACTGAAGATGCATTAAAAGACCCCCGCTGAACAAATAACGATTATTACTCTGCAAGTGAATCGGCCGAAATGAACTGTTACCATTCATATGTTACCAAGAATGTTAACGAACCTGGCTCAACGAAAAGAGGGCGATATGACACGTGTTCCGATTTTGACGGAAAATGATTTGCCAGAAAACGAGAAACAATTCTACACCAAGATTCAAGCGAAGCGAGATCATGTCGCACCTCCGTTCGCAGCTCTGCTGAATACTCCCGAATTAGCAGCCCAAGTGGCAGCTATAGGTGAAATGCTCCGTTACGTATCCCCAAGCATCTCAAACACATTACGAGAAGCCGTAACCCTTACTATAGCTAAAAACCTGAAATGCCAATACATATGGACACACCATGTTGAATCCGCACTGCAAGCAGGATTGGATGATAAAACGATAGCAGCGATCCGTGATCAAGCCACACCAAATTTACTGAATGATGAAATACAGGTTTTCGTCGAATTCACAAATCAACTATTAGTGCATAAACTCATCTCACAGGAAACATTTTCTGAAGTAGAGACCCACCTTGGAAAAAAAGGAACTGTTGATTTAATTATCATGATCGGCTATTACGCCACTCTCTCATACGCCATCAATGCTCTCGAGATCGAACTCGAAGAGGGAATTAAACCCTTATTGCCTGAATAAATCCATCCATAGAAGAAGAATCCTTGTGTACCCTGTAGTTCTTCACATTGCGATCTGCACCATAGAACGGTATGATTCAAAATATTCGGCGGAAAGGAAAGAGATGCATGGAATACCTTCCTGAGGCATTAAGCATCATGGGAATTGGAGTGACCGTCGTATTCCTTACATTGTCTCTTTTAATCATTGCACTATGGGCACTCGGCCGGCTCATCCCGAAACACATAGTTTCCGCGGGTGAAGAGAAGGTTTCGCTTGATCAAGAGGAAACTACGGTACTAGGGAAAACCCTAGAATCTTCCAAAAACATTCGTGTCGCAATGATTGCAGTCGCACTCGCGCATTCAATACAAAACAATCCAACACGAACCCAATCGATCTCCGCGCCAAAAAAACAACGCGTTTGGTGGACACAAGGACTGACAGCTCAGTTCGTTGGTAGGACCATCCCACAAGAAACGGGCGCCAACTGGAAAGTTGGAAAGGATTGGATCAACAGAAACTACAATACTGAGCAAATAGTTGGAAGTCTCGTCTTTAATGAGAGAATAAAAGAACCACCGTCAAAAAAAACGAACTCTACTCCAAATAACAAAGAGGCAGCAGCAGCAGCAGCGGTAGCGATCGCACAAAGAATTGAAAATCCAATTGCGCGCTAAAAGAATCAAGTTCTAGGCTTTGGCTTGATCGTCTTTCTCGGCCTCTTCATTCGTTTGAGCCCTACGGAACTCGGAAAGCCCCTTACCCAAAGCATTCCCGATTTCCGGTAGTTTTCCAGCGCCAAATATAATCAGAATAATCATCAAAATCAACAACAATTCTGGTATTTGCGGTATAGGCATAACGACTCTCTCTTTTCTGTCTTTCAGACCAAATCTTTCCTCTTGCGCTCGAGATTAAAAATCTACTCGCGCATCACAACTCGCCCTTCTCCTTCAATTCATGGTATCTCCCCGAGGGAAGAGTCAGAAGGGTCAGGAAAATCAAAACGAAGGTGAACCCTAGCCAAAATCCAGCAAATATGTCCTGTGGACCTGTTAATGATTGCTCCATCCTTTTCCAAATAATTGGAGTAAGCTGACCAACCCAATATGCAGGGGCAGAAATCAATAACACTCTTATTGGTGCGTACTTACCGAGATGACTCCATCCATACAACCGATACCACCAGTTCATATTTCTCCTTGTCTAATCACTTTGATAAGGACTCTATTATATAATCTGCGCCAAATTTGTAAACCAATAGAGTATTCACCATTTAACCAATAAATGTCTCTGAAAACAAATCCGGTATGATAAACCCTAAATTAGAGTTACTTATACGTCCGACATTCCATACGATTTCATCCAAACAAATCGCCCTAATACTCAGCTACTCGCCTGAGTGTTATATTCATACTGCCTCTCACAAAGTTCGGTAAACATGCTATTGCTTGACAGGCTGTTTCTCGCTTAGATAGACTTACTCCACCCAAAGAGTATGCAAGAATGATAATCCCATTATTGAATTTGATGGTTTTCGAAGGAAGGAATGTAGTCTTTTGAGTGAAGTTTTCTTATCTGACGACGAGAGTTTTGACAGTCTTTTGAGGCGATTTAATAAGAAGGTGCAACAAAACGGCATACTTTCCGAAGCACGCCGTAGGGAGCACTTTGAAAAACCGAGTGTTAAACGAAAAAAGAAAGCTGCAGCCAAACGACGTAAGAGCATGCGTACCAACCGTGGCTGATTCAAACATATCTGAACAACTCGGAGAAGACCTAAAAAGTGCGATGCGAGATGGGGATGCTGTTCGGCGATCCGCGATCCGCATGATACGCACGGCTATAAAAAATGCTGAAATTGCCCAAAAGAAACCGCTGGATGACCAAGGCATAGTAGACATCCTAGCGCGAGAAGTTCGCCAGAGGAAAGAAAGCATCGCCGAATTTGAAAAGGCTAACCGTAGCGACCTTGTTTCCAAGGAGCAATCCGAACTCGAGGTCGTTTTAAATTACCTCCCTCAACAAATGTCCCTAGAGGAAATAACTGTGGAAGCACGTAATGTGATTGCGCAGGTTGGAGCGCGAGGGCCAGCTGACAAAGGGAAAGTGATGGGGATGTTAGCACCAACTCTTAGAGGGAAAGCGGACGGACGCGAGATTAATGAAGTAGTGACTAAACTGCTTGAGAGTTGATCAAAGAGCGCACTTAGCAAAAGTTTGGTATCAGGAGAAAACGTATGCGTTTTGCGGTAATCGTGTTCCCTGGCACATGGAGTGATAAAGACTGCGGTGACGTTTTGACCAATGTGTTCCATCAGGAAGTTGATTATGTCTGGCACAAAGAAACTGACCTATCATCTTATGATTGTGCGATACTTCCCGGCGGATTTTCGTACGGAGATTACCTACGCGCTGGGGCAATAGCGCGATTCTCACCAGTCATGGAACAAGTGACACAAATGGCAAATGACGGCCGCCTCGTGATCGGAATCTGCAACGGTTTTCAGATTTTATGCGAATCGGGCTTGCTACCTGGGGTCCTCACGCGAAACGCCCACCTACAATATCGATGCCAATGGACACAGTTACGGGTAGAAAATACACGTTTACCATTTACAAACAATTGTGAACAAGATCAAATTTTGAAAATTCCGATCTCCCATGGTGAAGGAAACTATTTTGCACCACCCGATATATTAGATAGGCTTAATCGAAATGGGCAAATCGCTTTTCGCTACTCAAACGCAAGTGGCAACATAACAGATGAAGACAATCCAAACGGCTCCCTAGACAACATTGCCGGCATTGTAAATGAAAACGGGAATGTCCTAGGCATGATGCCGCACCCTGAACGCTCCTGCGAAGCAAATCTTGGCAGCATTGATGGCTCTTTCATCTTCGAATCCATGATTGACTCGTATCTTGCACAACAACCAGCCAAACTATCTACATGATCGGAATATTATTTGCACTGATTGCGGCGACAGCATGGGCCGTATCGGCCATAGTTGCGAGGATCGGATTGCAACACATTGGAACACTCAATGCAACCTTTTTTTCATTGATCTCAAGCTTTATCGTGCTAACCATTGTTAGCCTAGCAATAGACCCTAGAGCGATTTTCGCTTTCCCGATCATTGCTATACCGTGGTTCATTGCTAACGGCACACTGAATTTCGTCTTCGGCCGCTTGTTCAATTATTCTAGTATTAACTACCTTGGTGTAGCACGAGCAACACCAATAATGGCAATCGCACCACTCATTTCAACTGGATTGGCAGTAGCCTTTTTCGATGAAAAAATAACTCCCCTACTTCTTGTAGGAACCACTTCAATCATTGTCGGGATAATCGCGATCGCAACGGACAACTCCTAACAATGTCGATACCAAGCAAACCGGATAGACGTTCCAACTTTATCGGTATCTTTTTCGCTCTAAGTGCGGCTATATCCTACGGAATTAGTCAAGTCGTCGCAAAAAAAATCGTTACGGACTACGCGGAGCCACAGGTCGCAGCAGTGACCGGAATCTTCTTCGGAATGATCGGAATGTTTATCGTCGGATTAAAAGATCTACCCAAAGATCTAAAATCGCCCCGGCAAGCCCAAATGTTTATCGTTATCTCTGGAATATTTTCATCGATGGGCGTTCTATTTCTCTTCTTAGCTTTAGATCGATCACCTGTCGTAGTGGTAACTCCCATCGCTGCAACAACTCCGTTGATAGCAATAGTCTTAAGCATCGTGTTTTTGCGATCGCTTGAAAAAGTCACCCTGCGGGTCATATTGGGAGCAGCATTAGTTGTGATCGGGATCGCTTTGGTAGTACTAGGGCGCTCAACATAACCTTCATCACTCGATCTAATCAACTCGTTATTGGGATTTTGGTGCACCCTTTGGTCCTGTTTCTGGTAACAAAATTCCTGCAACAACAACCGTTAATGACCCTACCGCAAAAAAAGTGAAGGCCGGTGCATAGGATCCCAAAATATCAGTCGTGAAACCAACCAAAATGGGTGACAGAAAACTTGCGAAATTACCAACCGCTAACGTTGCTGCCGTCATAACACCAACTTTTTCGGGAGTCATTCCACTTAATTCCATGGGAATCGTAAATATAGATGGCAGATAGATCCATCCCGCTATACCCATAACGATCACGCACAGATACATTAAGAGCAAAGAATCTAAAAATACTACTCCCAAACTCGCAACAGAAAAAATGATCCCCGGGAATATCAAGAACGGTCGCCGAAGGCCTAGTTTCGCTGGGAAAACACCGCCACAGATAGTCGCAACAATACCCACCACAGGCAAAATGCCCACAACATTACTAGCGTGAGTCAAAGACAATCCACGCACCTCATTAAAAAATACTGGTAGCCAAGTGCTGAATGCAACATACGCTGCAAACATTCCTGCAACAGCCAATTGCAACAGTATTGTTGATCTTAGTCGAACCACTTCAAATAAAACGCCACGAGATGAAAATCCAATAGAATCCGACATAGAAGCATTTTCACGCCCAACAAACAACCACAAAACGAACCCTACAAACGTGAAAATGCCAAAAATACAAAAAACCCATTGCCAGCCTAGTAGAGATCCAACAGGAACGGCCAAAAACATGGAAATCGCAACACCAACACTCTGCGATGCAACGTTGATCCCATTAATTAAAGGTAATTCTTTGGGCGAAAACCACTGCGCAACCATCGCACTCGTCATCGGAAGAACTATCCCCGCACCCACTCCGAACAAAATACGTAGTAACAATAAATTAGCAAAACTAGAATTCAATGGAATTAATACTCCTGATGACATTAATAAACACCCAAGAGCGAGTGATCTTTTTAATCCAATCTTAGGTGCAAGCACGCTAGCAGGGAGCATAATCATTGCCATCATTACCGTCACAGACGCGACAAGCAAACTAACAATCCCTCTCTCCAAACCAAAATCTTGCATAATGAATGGAAAAAGAGGGGCAGGCGCAAGGAAATTTAACCCAAGCGCTATTTGGATTGGCAAAAGGCTGCCTTCAACCACCCATCTGTACCGATTACTGTTGCTATCCATTGGTGGCTCTCTTATCTCGCCTTACAGATACCTTTTTAGAGTGCTAAATTACCAATATCACTATGTACCAAATGAATCCGATTCAAATTCTATAATGATAGGGAAAAGATCCTCTAAAGATTCTATCTGAGGACAATCATCAGGAGCCAGAGAATGCCCAATACGATTGATAAGAACAGGACGGATTCCAGCCGCTCTCGCACCTTGAATATCACTCTTGTATTGATCCCCGACATGGATTGCTTCACCCGCAGTGACATCCAATCGCTGAAGCGCCGCCTGAAAAAACACCGGGTCCGGTTTTGATACCCCAACTTGAAGGGAGCTGATCGCACAATCAATGTAATCAGAAAGAGACAGGGCATCAATCACTTGATCAATATCTTGATCCAAATTGGAAAGAATCCCAACCATTTTGCCTTCGGATTTCAGTTTCTCAAGCGTTGTTATTACATCCTCAAATAAGGCGAATTTTTGCGGAAGGTCTCGAAGCCTTGCGAATATTTTACTTGCGAATTCTAATGAAACATCCAAACCCGCCTTTTGTAATAAAACATGTTCGTAGTGCGAAAAGAAATCTTTCCTCTCGTCTAAGGATCTATCCTTAATTGGCCAACGTTCATTTTCATCTGCCATATAATCATCAGCAAATGGATATGCTTGTGCTATTGACGCCTTGTCAATAGAAACACCTTCTTGAAATAACATTTCTACCTGTGAGACTTCAGGTGCAGGATCAAAACGGCATAACGTGTTGTACAGATCAAAAAAAACTGCCTGAATCACAAAAATATTTCCTCATTAAATATTCTAACGTACTCCTTGGCTTTGGCATGGCCATTAAATATCCATTTACTCAAATTTCCGTAAACTAGGCATGAAACCAAAAAGGATGACTCCAACAACAGCGTAAACGATCCCACCCAGCATAACTGCATTTTGAATGCCAAGAACCGATGGTTCGGACAACGCTCCCATAAACATAACACCGATTGGTGAAAGTCCCATAGTAAAAACCCGCAAACTCATAACTCGTCCTCGTAGATGGTCAGGAGCCAGCAGTTGCATTGCAGTAATGTTTGTAGTTTGTGTAATCATCCCCATAACACGCATAAAGAAAAGAATTACGAAAGAAATAACAAATACTTCGGAGCGAGAAAATGCCATCACCAAAAAAGAGAAACAGATCACTGCAAAAAACAACAGTGCCCCACGTTTTTTGAAATTACTTAGGCTCACAGCAGTTAGGCTACCTACCGCACCACCCACCGCGGCTCCCGTCATTAGAACACCCAGCCCTTGGGCCCCACGGGTACCATCACCCAAACGCAAAATTTCGTCAGCAAATGCCGGTAACAAAAAACTATACGACTGCGCAAACAGAGCAGATGTCATTCCCAATGCGACCAATCCTAACAAGGTTGGTTCTCCCCGTATGTGACGGAACCCCTCTATAAAACTACTACGGGCACTTTGATCCCCTGGAGATTTTTCTGTATTTTGCCAATCCAGTAAAACAATTGTAGTAACCGTGACTAGTTGAAGAATTGTAGTAAACCAAAATCCACCAGCTACTCCCACCAAAGGAATAAGAAGAGCACCGAGAGCGGGCCCAGCAACACCAGGCCACGTTTGTGCGGCTGAATCTAAAGCAACCGCGTTAGGCAATGTTTTACGATCTACAACATCAGCAACCATTGCTAAATGCCCAGGCCGTCCAAAAGATTGGATCACACCACTGCAAACAGAGGAGATGATAAAATGCCACCACTGAATCAGATCCAACGTAAGAAGCAATGACACAACCGCCCACAAAATAACCAAAAGCGTTTCAGTAACTATTAGAAGTTTTTTTCTGTCTATTTTATCCGCCACAATGCCACCAATGAATGGCATAAAAAGCATCGGCCAAGACAAAGAGGAAATAACTACGCCCATAAGTAACGGAGAATCAGTAAGTTGCCACACTACCCAAGCTCTTAGGAAAACACGCATCATCCGACCCATATTTGAAGAAAATCTGCCTGTCCATAAAAGTCGGAAGTTTCTGTGCTCGAATGCAACAAGCATTCGCAACAACTGATCCGCTGAATGTTTTAAACCGATATTTGCCATGCGAATTTATTCAGTGCCAACATCAGCCCGAAAACTGAGATATTGATATGCGTTACGAAGAGCTTTCGCGCCACGCTCAACACCATCAATAACTGGTACTCCAGCATCCAGTAATCTCTTAGATATATCCGACAGCACATCAGCGGGAGCCTCTGGGTACCTTTCTGCGATTATTACCACATAAGGTTTTGTAGCACGTTGAGCAAAACTCAACATTGTAGCCAGCCTAGCTTCACGCAACACTGCATCTTCGCTTTCGGTGGGACCAATTTGAGGAGACCACTCATGGACAATAGCATCAATTTCTTCTGCTTGATCTAATCCATCAAGAACATTAGCCGCAAATTCCTCTAAGCGATTGAAGGAAGTTGATTCAATGGGATTGTTATAATTGATCATTGGCGATTCGTACTGTTCTTTCATTGGAACTTGAGAGATCTCTGATAGAAGAGGGATTTTGAAGCCTTGTTTCGAAAAGTAATTCGCCATCTGTGTTGCTCGACCACCAGATATGGAGTACAGACCCAAATTCAACCCAGACATGGCGGGAACATTCAACAAAATTGTTGCTGTATCGATGATCTCTTTCGCACTATCAACTTTGACAGCCCCACACTGAGTAAGTAGTCCTTCATAAACTTGTTGAGACCCCACAGTTGACCCCGAATGAGATGCTGTCGCTCTTGCAGAATCTTCAGTTTCCCCGACTTTCCAAACTAAAACTGGCTTTCGTGCTGCCGTTTTTTTCAGCGAAGCGTAAAATGCACGTCCATCCCGGATGCCCTCAAGAAACATGCCGACCACACGTGTCTGCTCATCTTGTTCGAAATAGTCAAGATAATCGGATGAGTCAAGAACAATTCCATTCCCCATGCTAACAACTTTACTGATCGGCACACCATTATCTTCAGCCTCAGCCATAAAAGAGTTAGCTGCGATCCCACTTTGACTAATGAAACCAATATGGCCTGCTTCCCATTCCTCGCGACCATCACCAAAACCGGTATCCGGATTATAAATGCCCAAACAATTAGGACCAACAAGAAGAATTCCAGAATCAACTGCCATTTTCCGAATCTTTTCTTCTAACTCAATCCCAAGTTCTGATCCAGTTTCGCTGAACCCAGAAGTAAACATTTGAACACCAATAACACCTTTATCGATACAATCCTGCATCACGAAAGGTGTAACATTAGCCGGAACAGTAACACTAACGAAATCCACTGGTTCAGGAATATCGACAAGACTAGCATAACTTTTAATCCCTAATGCCTCTGCACCAGCCCATTCTGTCTTATCAATATTGACGTTATAAATCGGCCCGGGAAATCGGAGCGCGCGCCTTAGCCAACTATAATTATTTTCACGTTTCGCTCCAACAACAGCAACAGAACGAGGGTAAAAAATTCTACTTAGACGATGCTCTTGATCCATGCAACTTCAACCTCATTTTTTAAAATGCGCCGACCCCACTTAAACCACACCGAATTGATTATTGTTAAGTGAAATACCATTCTACAAGGTTTACACAATTTAACAAATTAAATGCAATGCGTACGAAAAGACATTGATCGATTCCAAATAAATTCCCTGAAATGCTTCTGAATTAGTCCACTGAATCAATGACTGTTTGATGAGATCCCTGGTTGCCTGTCATTCTTTCAAGAAATTCGATTAACCTATCACGCCAAGCATGGCTTGATCTTGCCACACCACCTAATTTGGCTGCACGGTTACCGATTACTACGTCAGGAAACTTAAGAGCCAAATCGTTCCGGTCCCACCCAATACCCTCGCTTAACCGTATTGAAATTCCTGATCCAGATTTGTCAATTGATGCAACACCCGCCATAAAAGCGAGAATGCGAATATTCATTACAAACAAGATATCTTCAACTGGCCTAGGCAACATACCAAAACGATCAGAGAGATCGTGTTTTATATCCTCGATCTCATCAATCGAACGTACGTTTGCCAACCTCCGGTAAACAGATAACCTCGTGACCAAGTCGTCGATATAGTTTTCCGGAACATATGCATCCACCGGAAGATCGACCGTTATGCGCGGATACGATAACGTGAATTGTGATTGTAGATCCGTGAAGCCTGTTTCATCTTGGCCAAGTTTCAAGCGCGCCACTTCTTCTGACAAAATCCTAGTGTAAAGATCAAAACCCACCGAAATTATGTGCCCACTTTGTTCAGTACCCAACAGGCTTCCAGCGCCCCTAATCTCGAGATCTTTCATTGCGATACGAAAACCTGCTCCCAATTCTGTGGCGTCAAGAATTGTCTTCAATCTCTTCTCTGCAATTTCAGATAAAACTTTATCTTGTCTGTAAAAAAAATAGGAGTATGCCCTAAGTTGGCCACGACCAACTCGGCCTCGTAGCTGATACAACTGAGACAATCCAAATCTTTCAGCATCATTGACTATCAAAGTGTTCGCATTCGAGATATCTAATCCGGATTGAATGATTGTGGTACAGATCAATACATCCAAAAAACCTGCACCAAAATCGACCATCACACTCTCAAGTTCGTCTGATGACATTTGTCCATGACCAACAGCAATTTTTGCCTCCGGGACGAGTGATCGGATTTTTTTTGCCATTAAATGAATGTCTTTAACACGGTTATGAACAAAATATACCTGTCCTCCCCTATCGAGCTCACGAAGAATCGCTTCACGCAGCAGAATTTCATCGAATTCTGCGACATAAGTTTTAATTGGGACCCGTTCATGTGGAGGTGTTTGAATGGTGCTCATGTCGCGGACTCCGACGAGTGCCATGTGTAAAGTTCTTGGGATCGGTGTGGCCGTCAGGGTCAATACATCAACGTCACGCCTCAAACTTTTCAATTTTTCCTTGTGCATTACACCGAATCGCTGTTCCTCATCAATAATCACGAGCCCAAGATTCTTGAAAGAGATGTCATTTTGCAAAAGCCGATGAGTGCCAACAACAATATCAATTTCTCCCTCGCGAATTTGATCAACAGCATCTTTCTGGTCACTCTGATTAACAAACCGAGACAAAACAGAAACTTTGAATGGGTAAGGCCTCAATCTCTGTGAAAATGTATTGAAATGTTGCTGCGCGAGAACGGTGGTTGGCACTAGAACCGCAACTTGCATCCCTGACATCACTGCTTTGAAAGCAGCTCGAAGCGCGACCTCTGTTTTACCATAACCAACATCGCCACAAACCAAACGGTCCATGGGACGTTCAGACTCCATATCTGACTTGATTTGATAAATGGCATCTATCTGATCAGGCGTTTCGTCGTATGGAAAACCCGCTTCCATTTCCTGTTGCCATGCGGTATCAGACTCAAATGATATCCCCCGCTCCAACTCACGAACAGCATACAAATCAACCAATTCTTGCGCAAAGATACGGGCAGAATCTTTTACTTTATCTTTAATTCGCGACCATTCTTGGGTACCAATTCTCGTCAAGACCGGAGCCCGACCGCCACCAGCATATTTACTGACTCGATCCATTTGGTCTGTTGGCACATATAATTTATCTTCGTCGGCGTACTGCAAAACCAAATATTCTCGCTCAACATCATCCAATTTTTCTCTGATTACAGAATTGAATTTTGCAATGCCATGCTCAACATGAACAACAAAATCCCCAGGAACCATGTCTGCAACAAATGCATCGTTACGGACAGTCCGGCGTTTTATTCTCGTCGCCCGTTTAATAACGCCAAAAACTTCTGCATCTGTAAAAAAGATCGTGTCTTCACCGAGCGACCAGCCTTCGTGAATAAGATTTGACGTACTGGATAACAAAGTAAACGAATTAACAGGTGGTAACTGATCTAAATCTTGTATGACCGGTGCGGAAATACCAGCAGCCTCAAACACCTCTGACAAGCGATAGGCTTGATTCGATACGACAACTACTCGAACCCCCTTGATCAGCAAATCACGGACACCCTCGATTATCATGTCAAATTTACCACCAAAACCTGGAGCCAAGGAAAATGGTATACGCGTTACATTTGTGTCATCAACAAAACGCTCAATTGTGATAAGACGGGATTGCAAATCAAAGAATTTGAATAATTCTAACGGTGACAAATAAGGTTTTGGAAAACCCGTTGGTACCTGGGAGCGTTCTAATTGCCCCTCATAAATACCCTTAGCCTGTAATTCCATATCATCCAATAAAGCCTCCAAATTTGAAGCCCTATCGATTATTAAACACCCATCAGGAGGGATGTAATCCAAAAGAGTAGCAGAATGAAAAAGTGGCGTATAAAATGCAGCATCTTCAAACCAATGACCTTGAAATAAACCGTCTATATCGGTCTCATATTTCGACTGAATGTCAGGTTGAAGATTAGAAAAATCGAGTGAACCTAATGGATCTTCAGTACCATCAATAATCAACTCTCGTGCGGGAGCGATCTCAAGACTCGAAACAGAATTTAGAGAACGCTGTGTCTCCGGGTCGAAAACACGAATATCCTCTACTCGATTACCGAAAAATTCAATTCTACGAGGCAAGTCAGAATTGGAGGGAAAAATATCAAGTAAACCACCCCTACGACTGAAAGTACCAGGGACTTCTGTTGCCGGTACCGATTGATAACCCATTTGAATCCATTTCCCAATTACAGCATCCATACTCGCCATCTGGCCAATAGACATTCCATGCATCGAATTACGAAAGCTTAAAGGATCAAGGGTTTTTTGAATGACCGCAGTGCCGCAAGCAATTACAAGAGGCGCAAGTCGTCGATCAAAGCCACTACTGCCTCCAATCGCCTCGCCATCCGTGGCCCTCCCATAATCAGTCTCAGTGATGAGATTAAGATTGACCAAAGCTTCAAAAACCTGCATTCGACCCCTGACCGTATTTATATCTGTCGTCAAACGTTCATAGGGTAAGCTATCAGGCTCTGGATAAAGAAAAACATGTTTAGCATCGGTTGGGTCAAGCCAAACGACAACCTGCTCAAACAAGTTCCTTGCCTCCTCAGGAGACGGGAGGATTACAAACATGGGACGCTTCAGTTCACGCCACAATGCAGCTACAGTAAATGGTTTCGCAGCATCCATTACTGAAATTTTCTGTGGACTCAATTCATCAAGCATCATTTCCTCAAGAACATGCTTGTATTCAGGAGTCACGCTAAGAACATTAAGAAGACCGCTCAAACTCATATCATCTGCCTTGAATTCCCATCTCAAGAATGAATCAACTAAGAACCAACATCATGATAAACAGGTCCTCTAAAATGACCATAAATCACTCAACACCCAGGGCAACCTTTTGTTTCTGGAACAATTTCTGTATCCCATTTGAAGCCAAATCCAATATTTCATCCATTTGGTCCCGGGTGAACGAGGCAGTTTCAGCAGTCCCTTGCACTTCAACCAAGCGGTCATCACCAGTCATTACGACGTTGAAATCAACCTCTGCCGCAAGATCTTCTTCATAACAAAGATCAAGAAGTACTTCATCCTGAAGAAGACCCACACTAATCGCACCGACAAAAGTCCGAAGAGGATTGTTGGTAATTATGCCTTCCCTCTTCATCTTTTCACACGCCATATGCAATGCCACATACGAGCCAGTAATCGCCGCAGTTCGTGTCCCAGCATCTGCCTGAATCACATCACAATCAACGGTTAAGGTCCGTTCACCTAATTCAGAAAAATCTACGACAGCTCGCAGCGACCTCCCAACTAGCCGGCTGATTTCATGACTACGTCCAGACGAGGTACCTCTCTCGCGAGGAGTGCGAGTAAGGGTCGCACGAGGCAGCATCGAGTATTCAGCTGTAACCCAACCTCTACCTTCTCCTCGCATCCATTGTGGAATTCTTTCTTCCAAAGATACCGCACAAAGAACTCTGGTTCCGCCCTGCTCAATAAGAACAGAACCTTCCGCATAATCCAAGTAATCAAGCACAATGTTGACAGGTCGTATTTCATCTAAGCCGCGTCCATCAATCCGAGACATACACACCTCTTTACAAAAATATCCAAAGCGTATATTAGAAGTTTTCGCGACACCGAGCAACGAATTTTTCAAAAACAATTGTTATTGGTGAAGTAAAGACCTAAGACCGATCGCTGCACCAAACTATAAAGAGTCGAATCGCACAAGATCTCAATTCAACTGGTATAATAATGACTGCATAAAAGGCTACTTTTACACCGGGGGGGATAAATGCCTGAATTCTCATTTTTTCAAGGGCAAGTTGTACCTACTTCAGAAGCTAAGATAAGCATTCGCACCCATGCATTCAACTATGGGACCGCCGTTTTTGAAGGAATTCGCGGGAACTGGAATGAAGACACCAATCAAGTATTCCTCTTCCGGCTACGTGAGCACTACGAACGGTTAGTGCGGAGCGCACAGGTATTGAACATCAAGATAGCTTACACAGTAGATGAGATGTGTGATATCACTACCAAGTTGGTAGCGAAATGCGGCTTCAAAGAAGATATCTATATTCGGCCAATCGCGTACAAATCATCGGATATCGTTGGCCTACGGGTACATGATCTTGATGATGACTTTTTGATATATGTCACGCCCTTTGGAAATTACTTGGAGTCTGACAAGGGCATTAGATGTTGCATTGCGAGCTGGTCACGAATTGACGACAATATGATTCCATCTGGAGCAAAGATCAATGGCGTATATGTCAACAGTTCTCTTGCTAAAACCGAAGCTGTTTGGCGCGGTTTTGATGAAGCCATTCTCTTAACTAGCACAGGGCACGTATCTGAAGGTAGTGGCGAAAACATATTTTTGGTA
>CEUS01065029.1_pt1 | contig 24575 bp, 12 predicted proteins | sample 427031 | NCBI WGS metagenome assembly CEUS01 (sample SAMEA2622837, study PRJEB7988) | marine metagenome | biome: marine biome (ENVO:00000447); feature: marine epipelagic mixed layer (ENVO:xxxxxxxxx); material: "saline water (ENVO:00002010), including plankton (ENVO:xxxxxxxx)" | depth 140 m | reverse complement strand
GAGACGTTGGAGCCTCGCGAGGTTTTCCAGAGCAGGTGACTGTCGGTGACGTCGCCGCGTCCTCCCAGCTTGATGGCCAGAGCGGTGTTTCTCCGGCCGCCGATCACATAGGCGACTCCTTCGTGGGCGACGACGCTAGGACAGACGTAACCGCCATCAGGAATCCCTTCGCATTCCCAGAGTTGTTTGCCAGTCGAGGGATCGACGCCGATCACTTTTTGCGGCAGGCTGACGACCAGTTCGGAAGCGTCTGCCGAGACCGGAACCAATAACGGTGTGTTCCAGGAACCGCGCACACCGGACAGCGTCCAGACCTCTTTGCCGGTTTGTTTGTCCAACGCGACCAGGCGACGGCTTTCTACACTGGCATTGATGATCACCAGATTCTCGTGCAGTACTGGTGAGTTAGAAGAGCCCCAGCCGTGGGTGCCACTGCCGACATCCGTGGTCCAGATTGTCTTTCCCTCGAGATCGAGGCAGAAGACTCCGGTCTTGCCGAAGAAGATGTAGAGGTGTTTGCCGTCCGTTGTCGGTGTACTTGAGGCGTAGCCGTGTCGGGCATTATTGCCGCCAGAATACTTCGACTCCGGTAGTTTGGGCTCAAATTCGCGCTGCCAGATCTGCTCGCCAGTTTCACGGGAGAGGCAGAGCACCTGGCGGCGCAAATTGGCCTGGTCACCTTGATTGGGTTCGAGGCCATAACCGGTGTACGAGGTCAGATAAATTCGGTCGCCCAGAACGATGGGACTGGCTGTTCCCGGACCAGGCATCGGGGTCCGCCAGACCACGTTTTCGGTGGCGGACCAGGAATGTGGCAGGCCTACTTCCTGGCTGCGAGCCAGACCGCCTGCGTCACGAAACCCGATTACGTCTGCTGCCTGCGTCGCCAGCGGTCCACTGGTCACGAGTAGCAGCAAGAGTGTGGACTGGATCGTTCGCATTTGTTGTTCTCCGATATTGTGCTGTAATGGGTGGCAGGGGGGCCGCTGCCGTCGAATTTTCAACTCAGGATGTGGGTTACTGTACCAACTCGCTTGCCAGAGGGGAAACGGCGGAACGCTAACAGCATCCCTGGCAGGAATACGATTTCTGGTGTCCAGGTGCGCTGTGTACTGGCCCCGCGCTCTGGGCTGCTCGTCATCTTTGGCTGATTTCCCACGCTATTTTTGCGCGCAGGGATCTTGGGAGACGCCTGCCGGGGGCGTAGAATTTGCCTGGTGTGGTGCGACTCTCCTGAGTTGTGGCGTCTGCTTGTGAACCAGTTGTCTTGGGTAGTGTCTGGTTGCCTGAAGCAGGTGCTGTCACAGCGGCCCGCGGATAACAGACAACGCAAATGAGGTATTCACGATGTCGATAGCAGTTACTTCTTGCCATTTTTTTCGCCTGCTGACACAAGGCGCGAGTGCGGCGTTGTTGTTGGCCTGTGTACCGCTGGTGGCCTCGGGGCAATTTCGTGATGCGAGCGAGGAACTTGGTTTTTCCGGGGGAGGGAAAGCTGCTTTTGCGGACTACAACGGAGATGGTTGGATCGATGTGTATGCGGGTGGCAAACTGTTCCGTAACGAAGGTGGCAAAAAGTTTGTTGTTGTCAGTGATGCAGGTGTGCCAGGTGGAGAGGTCATCTGGGGTGACTACGACAACGATGGCCATCCGGACCTGTTTCAGTTTACTGGCGCCGGTTCTCTCCATCGCAACAAAGGTGACGGGACGTTTGAGCAGAAGGAGTTTCCCGCGTTGCCAACGGTGAACTCGCGCGGAGCGGTGTGGATCGACATCAATAACGACAGCCAATTGGATCTTTATGTTGGGGGCTATGAAATCTGGCAGCAAGCGGTTCACCCCGATGCGATTTACCTCAATGAGGGTGGTGGGAAGTTTACCAAGCATTGGCAGAGTGCGGATGGAAATTACTCGGCGCGCGGCGTGACCGCAGCAGACTATAACGAGGATGGTTACGTTGACGTCTACGTGTCCAACTACCGCTTGCAGCCGAATCATTTGTGGAAGAATGGAGCCCAAGGTAAAGGCGTATTCACCAACGTTGCCATGGAGGTTGGCGCCGCAGGGAAACCTTCGCAGGTGATTCCCTACACAGGTGGGATTACCTACCCCGTGTGTGGCCATACGATTGGTTCCTGCTTTGGAGATCTCGACAACGACGGTCACCTGGATATTTTCGTCGGTAATTTCGCGCACGCTGCCGCCTATCAGAACCGCCCGCAGTTTTTGCGGAACCTGGGTCCGGAAGGTGAGTACAAATTCGAAGACAAGTCGGAGGGGGCCGGTCTGGGCTACCAGGAATCGTATGCGTCGCCGGCACTTGGGGACTATGACAACGACGGTGATCTCGACCTGTATTTTACGACGGTTTACGGTGGAAACTTTCCGGTGTTGTACCGTAATGAGGGTGACTGGAAGTTCACCAATGTGACTGCCGAAGAGAAAATCCCAAACCTCTCTCCGACTTACCAGGCAGCCTGGGCCGATATTGATAATGACGGCGATCTGGACCTGTGTACGGCGGGCAAGTTGTTTGTGAACGAGGGCCGCCCGCATCATTGGATCGAGGTAGCACTTGGAGGAGATGGCGAGCGGGTTACGCGTACGGCGGTGGGCGCGCGGGTCAGTATTCGTCTGGGAGAACGGCTGGTCACACGCCAGATTGAAGCAGGTACTGGCGAGGGAAATCAGAATGCATTGCGTTTGCACTTCGGATTGGGGACCCATGAAGGGCCTGTTGATCTTGAGATCGTCTGGCCAGGCAACTCCGTTCAGCGTGTCAAAGGTCTGGCTGTAAACCAGTTGCATCGTGTCGAGTATGAGGCGACCAGCCCCTGACCCGTGTTGGCGTATTGGATCAATGTTGCGTGTGGATGGCCTGTACTGCGGTGTGGGTTGGCGTCGTTCGTTCAGATCCAGGCTGGTTCGTAGTCAGTTGCAGGCCGATAAATGGTAGTGGGGTTGTGGGTGTACTGGGTAGGTTGAGGCGAAGCGTTATGGGACACGGGGTATTCAGAATGCGAATCTGGTTCTTGCTGGCTGGTCTGATTCATCCGCTGGTGGTTGCCTCCACGGTGTGGTTTTCGGTTGCGGCAGCGCAAGCCGAGACAGCGGGAGACCCGGTGCTGGGCCGGCAGGTTGCTGATTTTTCGCTCAGAGATTTTCGAGGGAAGTTGCACGCCCTCGCCGATTACCAGGACCGTCAGGTCGTGGTCGTTTATTTTATGGGTACTGAATGCCCGCTGGCGAAGATTTATGGACCGCGGGTGCAGGAGATCGCGAGTGAATTTGCTGCGGCAGACGTGAAGGTCCTGGCCGTGAACGCGAATGTTCAGGATTCGCTTGCCGAGCTCGAGTCTTTCGCCCGGTTGCATGGGCTGGAATACCCGATCCTCAAGGACCTGAATTACAAGGTTGCTGACCTTTTCGGTGCCAGTCGCACGCCGCAGGTGTTTGTACTCGATCGGTTGCGCAAAATTCGTTACTACGGTCGGATCGATGCACAGTTCACGTTTGGTTCGGGAGTAGGCTTAGCCCAGCCTCAGAAGCAACGGCAAGACCTGGCGATTGCGATACGACAGCTGCTGGACGGCAAGCCGGTATCGGTTCCTGCCACGGTAGCCAGAGGTTGTCTGATTGGCCGTGCCCGTGAACCCCAGCCAGATTCTCCCGTGACGTACAGCCGGCAGATTTCAAGGCTGATCCAGCGGCGCTGCCTGGGTTGTCATCGCACGGGACAGATCGCACCCTTTGCTATGACGGATTACGAAGAGGTGGCCGGATGGGGAGAGATGATTGCCGAGGTCGTACGTGAGCAACGCATGCCACCCTGGCATGCGAATCCAGAGCACGGCAAATTCGCTAACGAGAACCGCTTGTCAAAAGCAGAAAAACAGTTGATTTACACATGGGTGGAGAATGGCTGCCCGCGCGGTGACCCGGCTGACCTTCCTGCCCCTCGGAAATTCCAGGAAGGCTGGTTTTTGCCTCGCGAACCGGACGTGGTTGTCGCTTTACCGCGGGTCGAGAAGATCAAGCCGGCCGGGGTGGAGAATTATCGATACATCGAGGTTGACCCCGGTTTTCAGGAAGACAAGTGGATTGCGTTGGCAGAATGCAAGCCTGGTAATCGTGCGGTTGTGCATCACATCATCGTCTATGTTCGGCCGCCGCGAAAAACTACCAGTGATCGCCGTCGGCGAAATACGAACCGTCGAGGTCTTGTCTTTCTGGCAGGTTTTGCACCGGGTACCCGCCCGTTGGCGCCACCTCAGGGATGGGCACGCAAGGTGGAGGCGGGTTCCAGGTTTGTGTTTCAAATGCACTATACGCCGATCGGTACTTCCCAGACGGATCGCAGCAGCATCGGCTTGCTGTTTGCAGACAAGGAGACCATTACGCACAGGGTGGTTACCAGCGCGGCGGTGAATCACCGGTTTGAAATTCCAAGCCGTGAAGCGAATCATCGGGTTGTGGCTCGCAAGACGTTTCGCCGTGATACCTACCTGTTCTCGTTGTTTCCACACATGCACATGCGCGGGAAATCTTTTCGCTACGTGTTGCTCTACCCAGGTCAGCAGAAGAAGTGGGAAGTATTACTGGATGTCCCCAGGTTCGACTTCAATTGGCAGAATGCGTATGAGCTGACAGAGCCGAAGTTGATTCCCAAAGGAAGCGTGCTGCATTGCACGGCTTACTTCGATAATTCCGCAGGCAACCTGGCGAACCCGGATCCAGAGCAGACGGTCCGCTGGGGAGACCAGACCTGGGAAGAGATGATGATTGGCTATATGCATACAGGAATTCCGATCGTGCCGGGCGAGTTACGTGATGGCTCGGGTAAACCAGCGGTCCCGGATGCGGGAGAGTAAAGGTTTTCTGTCCACGGGCTCCCCTGCCCTGATAGGTTGGATTGGAGATCACTGCCACACGGTATGCGTGCCACATTTTCCTTACGTCTGGTAGAGTGGTGTGGTTCAATGCAAGATCACGGGCACGCGCAACGCAGTTGGTAGTGGGTTGCTTGCACGACTGATTTGCGATCGCGTGGGTGTATTCTTGTTACACGGTGAGTCTGAAGCGACGCAATTCCGTGGCGCATCTGGCATTCGGGGAGGCGTTTCTTGCAACCGACATCGACTCCAATAAGCCGCCGCACGTTGTTTGGACTGGGGGGCCTCTCCGTCGGTTCGATTTTGCCACTGGGTATTACCTTGCCTGAGGTACTGGCAAGCGAAGCAGGCGGAGGCAGTCATCAACAGGTCAATGTGATTTTCATGTTCTTGCAAGGAGGTGCGAGCCACGTTGACATGTATGACATGAAGCCGGCTGCACCCGCGGAAGTGCGCGGGAAATACAATCCGGTGTCCACACGTGTTGCCGGTTTGCAGCTCAGTGATCAGCTTCCCAGGATCAGTGCCGTGGCCGACAAGTTTTCTTTGATTCGTTCGGCGCATTCATATACTTCTAAGCATGGTGAAGGGGACGTCCACATTATGTGCGGGAGTCCGGTCGACAAGAATTTGCAGGCTCCTGGTGTCGGAGCGGTGCTCAGTAACCAGCAGCCGCAAAGAGCGGCAGTTCCTCCTTTTGTTCACCTTGGTAACATGAAACACCCGGCCTACAGCGCACCGGGATATGGTGGATTTCTCGGACCCGCACACAACCCGTTCTTGATTGACCAGAATCCCAACGCTCCACAGTTTGCAGTCAAGGAGTTTGATACTGCGGCAGAGATTGGTGTTCGCCGGCTAGGCGACCGTAAGAGGTTGTTGAAGTCGCTCGACGCATTCCAGGCTGCGGGAGAAAAACAGCTTGAATTCGGTTTCGTGCAGGACCGATTTACCGAGCGCGCCCTGAGCCTGTCGACCTCACGGCAGGCGAAGGATGCTTTTGATCTTTCCAGAGAAGCGCCGAGCTTGCGTGATTCGTACGGCCGAAATCGAGTCGGCCAGGGGATGCTGCTGGCGCGCCGTTTGATTGAGTCCGGTGTTCGATTTGTCACGATTCAGGGCTACGTTGACACCGGTATTTATGCCTGGGATCACCACTGGGGTATTTTTCCCCACCTCGATCGCCAGCTGCCAATTTATGACAGCAGTTATGCGGCATTGTTAAACGACCTTGAGGACCGCGGGTTACTGGATAGTACCTTGGTGATTACGGCGGGAGAATTCGGACGAACACCAAAGATCAATGCCCACGCACGTGGGCCGGGCCGTGATCATTGGGGAGGTTGTTTCAGTCTGACGCTAGGTGGTGGCGGCGTGAAAACTGGCAGAGTGGTTGGCACTAGCGACAAGTACGGAGCTGCCCCCGTCGACCGACCGGTCTCTGTGGCGGATTTTGTGGCAACCGTCTACCGCGTTTTGGGTCTTGACCCACATGCGGAAGTCACTGCCCAGGGGCGCCGGATGCAGATGTTGCCGGCGGGACATGCGATTGACGAGCTGTTCTGACTCCCTAGGGCCCGCCGCGCAGCAGTTTCAGGCCCCCTCTGGATCCCTGTCGGCACACATGGGTAGCTCGACCGTCTGGTTTGTCTGGTGCGGCCCGCTGCGGCTAATTTGTGTGCCGTAATCAGTGGTGGATTATCGTATTGTGTGGCGACACTTATAATAGGCTGTCGTAGCCCTGCCAGGGGTAATTGGTCTATTGGGAATTGATTGCGAGTTGCAACGTCATGAAGCCATCGACCTTGTTGGTCCCGTTTCTGTTACTGGCGTTCTGGTCCCGGCTGGGCGTGGAACGCGTTCAGGCAGATGAGTTCCGCGCGCAGGTGCAGCCCTACCTCAAGACCTACTGTGAGAAATGCCACAATCCCAAACTGGCGAAAGGTGAACTGGATTTTTCGGTCTACCGGAGTGAAGTCAATGTGACCGCTCACTTTCGTCGTTGGAATAACATCATTGCCTTCATCAAGAGTGGTGAAATGCCACCGGAGAAGGAACCACAGCCTGGCATCGCCGAGAGCAATGCAGTGGTTGCCGCTATCGAGGCTATTCTGCTGAAAGAGGCGCGCAGAAACGCCGGTGATCCGGGCGTGATCTTGCCGCGCCGTTTATCCAACACTGAATACGACCTCTCGATCGAGCATCTGACCGGCGTTGCGATCCAGCCGACAAGAACCTTTCCCGTGGATCCCGCGGGAGGTGAAGGATTTGATAATACGGGGGAGGCGCTGAGCATGTCCCCCAGCCTTTTGAAGAAGTATCTTGGTGCGGCCCAGCAAGTTGCCAGTCACATGGTGCTTACGACTGCAGGGATTTCGTTTGCTCCCTATCCGGTGACCTCGTACAACGAACGAAAAAAACTGACCGAGCAGGCGATCATCGATTTTTACGCCGACCATAAGGTTGATACGCTTGCATACCTGACCGCTGCCTGGCGTTATCGTTTTCGTGGTGCGCAGCACCAGAAGATGTCCGTTGCCGAGTGGGCAGCCAGTGCTGGACTGAGCGGGAAATACCTGACGCTGGTTTGGCAGACCTTGTCGACGGCCGAACGGTCTACAGCCGATGAAAAGTCCGGGTTCTTGAAGCAGTTGGGCGAAGCCTGGTTGTCGCTGCCGGCGCCAAAAAGCAGGACAGACCGGCCTGCGGAACTGTTGGCGTTTGCCGGGACAATTGAGTTTGGACGCCGGTTGTTGACCCCCCGTTTGCAAGGACTGATCAAGTCAAACGCGGGGAACTGGCCGATCCAATGGCTTCAATTTCGCTCGAATGTTGCGTCGCAGCGTGATCAGTACGCGGCCTCTAATTTGCGGAGTGAGGTACTGCTCACTACGGGAACAGTGCGTTCACCTGATGCAAAGAAACCTCAGCCATATTCTGTATTTGTGCGGTTTGATCGTGGTTTTGGCGACCAGGATGGCTATGTGATCCTGAAGAGGCCCATTTTTAGTCGAGCGCAGAAATTACCCAAAAATCAAAAGGAAGAGAAGGAGAGCCACCAGGTCCAGTCACTGCGTTCCGTGTTGGAAATGCATCACCCCGATCTCGTGGAGCAGCTTGGTTTCGGTACACACCCGGCGGTGAATGCGGACGGGAACCTGACGCCGGAAGACGCAACGGTGCATCTGCCATTTGATGAGGGTGAGGGAGACATTGTGGGAGATGTTGCCAGCAAGGAACGCCAGGGGAAGGTTTATGGTCCCGTGTCGTGGCAGCCAGGCAAAACGGGCACCGCGCTGGCAACCAGTGGCGAGAGCTATGTCGATGCTGGCAATACCGCCAACTTTAATCGTCAGGAGCCGTTTTCTTTCGGATGCTGGATCAAGCCGACCGGTGAGGCCAGTGGGGCACCGCTCGGCAAGATGTCTGAAGAGGATGAGAACCGTGGTTATTTTATTGACAGTTCTGGTGGCAAGCTCCAGGTCATGTTGTCACATGAGTGGCCTGAGAACTCGATCATGGTGCACACCGTGGAAAAAATTGCACCGGATCAATGGCAACACGTGTATGTGACGTACGACGGGTCGAGCAAGGCCAGCGGCGTCGCTGTTTATGTAGATGGCCGTGCGGTTCAGACCGCCGTGATTTCGGACACACTGGTATCGGATATTACGACGGAAGCACCCCTGCTCATTGGGCGTCGCTATCTGGGTCCGAAGGGATCACCGTTTCACGGTTTGATTGATGACGTTCGGCTTTTCAACCGTACCCTGTCAGCGGAGGAAGTAGCGGCCCTTGCCGATGTGGGCCCGGTGGCACTCGACCGCGAGTGGCTTGTCGTGAAAACGCCTGCGGTGATTGAGATTCCCATTACAGTAGCCATGCAACGCGAATTACAAGGGAAGCACTTGCTGTGGCTCTGTCAGTTGGATCCCAAGTACAGCAAAGACGCCAGCGTGCTGGTCCAGCACGGCAGTGGCAGTCTTCCAGAAAATCGACTTGATCGAATGCCGGCCCACCTGATGTACGGTACGAGTGCAGCTGCCCAGAGGCTGGCACGTTCAGGGAACATTTTCAGCCAGACTTTCCCCAATCGTTTTTTCTACGTTGACGAGAAACGCGGGCTGGCGGCGGGCTTTCATCTGGTGGAAGGTTTTTTTCGTGACGATCAGCCATTGGTCAGCAAGGTGCTGACCGATGACGAAGTTGAACAGCTTGATCGCCTCTGGCGCGAATTGGATTTCGTGACACAGAGTACCGAGACGCTGCTGCGGGGATTTGTCTGGTTTGAGCGTTCAGAACGCCATGTGCTGCATGACAAACGGTTTGATTTTCTCCGCGCTGAAGATCCAGAACTCGTGCAGGCTGGGCTGCTGGGCCGTTTCGAGCGTCTCTATCTCGACAAATTGGGGACCCCGGCGAAGGTTGGTTCGTTCCAGCCCGTGAAACCGAGCGACAAGTTCAACATGGTTCATGGTTTCTTCGAGGATATTCGCAAAGGATTGCGGACCCAGACCGAGACGCTCGCGCGTGTCGAACCGATCGGGCTGGCTGATGTTGAGCAGTTTGCGAGCCGGGCCTACCGCCGTAGTCTGACGAGCGTCGAGCGACGTGGACTGCAAACCCTGTACGTCCAATTGCGCGAGGATGGTCAGGCGGTTGAGGAACGTTTGCGCGGTCTGATCACCGCCATCTTGTTGTCTCCGGACTTTTGCTATCGCTTTAACGACACGCCTGCCGGTGACGGCGTCTACCCGATCGGGGCGAACGATCTGGCGAGTCGACTGAGCTACTTCCTGTGGTCATCGATTCCCGATGCTCCACTGCTGGCGGTCGCGGCGCAGGGAGGCCTGCAGGATTCGGAAACATTGGTTGCGGAACTGCGGCGGATGTGCAAAGACGATCGTATCCAGGCGTTTGCACGCGAGTTTTTCGGACAGTGGTTGCGTTATCGCGATTATCTCAGCAAGGATCCTATCGATGCCGCGGCGTTTCCAGGGTATGACGATGTGCTGCGGGAATCCATGTTCCAGGAGCCGACGCGTCTCGCGACCTGGCTGATCCAGCAGGACCGTCCTGTCACGGATCTGTTGACCAGTGACCAGACGTTCGTAAACGGTCGCCTGGCGGACCACTATGGAGGTGTGATTGCCGACCAGTATCGTGTGGCACGCGGCGCCTGGTTGCAGCAAGGCAATGTGGCCCGGACCCGGGTGAACGATATGCATCACGTCTGGTTTCCCGTTACCGGCCTGCAGAAGGCCGGTCGTGGTGGTTTGTTTGGTATGGGAGTCCTGCTGGCAAAGAACTCTGCCGGTCAACGGACCAGTCCCGTGAAACGGGGGTTCTGGGCAGTCCATCATCTGCTCGGCCAGCATTTTCCGCCGCCGCCGGCGGATGTCGCGGAATTACCGGACAATGAAAAAGAGTCGACCGATACCATTCGTAAGCTCCTGGCCGCACATGTTTCTGATCCCCGGTGCGCCATGTGCCATACTCATTTCGACAGCATTGGCTTGGCCATGGAAGGTTTTGATCCGATTGGCAGAGCACGTTCTCAGGATTTGGCTGGGCGTCCGATTGACAATCGGTCCGAGTTGCCAGATGGGACAACTGCTACAGGCATTCCGCAACTGATCGAGTATATTGGAGCACAGCGCAAAGAGGATTTTGTCAAAACACTGTGCCGCAAGTTCCTGGGTTACGCCTTGGGAAGGTCTGTGGCCTTAACGGATCAGCCTTTACTTCACGAAATGCAGGAACAATTGGCGCAGAACGAATATCGGTTTTCGGCGTTGTTTGAAACCGTTGTGGTTAGTCCCCAGTTCCGGCGGCAACGGGGCAGGGATTTTGTTTCGAGGCGACGCTAACGTGAGGGGCGGTTGATGTTGCCCAGTGCGGCCTGGGTAGCTTGACGCGATCAATCAATACAGAGAGAGGGTGCTGTGATGCAAACTGGAATGGATATACAAGCCGGACAACACACTGCGGTTTCACGCCGGGTGGTGTTGAGTGGGTTAGGTGCCAGTGTTGCGCTTCCGTGGCTGGAATCAGGCAAGTTGCTCGGTGTCGAGAATGACGTCGTCGGGCCTCAGCGTTTTGGCTTCCTCTTTTTTGGTGACGGGATTCATCCACCGGAGTGGTGGAGTAAAGGCAATGGTTCCGAGATGGAGCTGGGACCTGCGTTTGCCTCGCTGGAAACCGTCAAGCAGAAGGTCAATTTCATTCACGGTCTCCAGCATCCTGCCAACGTCGTTGGTGGTCACGCCAAAGGTGCGGCCGGCATCCTGACTGGAACTCAGCCTCGCGGAGGCCGTGATATTCAGGGGTCCACGAGTATGGACCAGATCCTGGCGAAAAAACACGGCAGCCAAACCGTGTTGCCGAGCCTGGTGATGGCTTGCGAACGGCCCGTGAGCGGTTTTCACGAGTCAGGCTACTCGATGATGTACGCGTCCCACGTGTCGTGGAGTTCGCCGGTTTCCCCGGTTCCTACCGAACTGTATCCGGCGCTGGCCTTCGATAGCCTGTTTCAGAGCAAAGGCAGCAAGACGCAATTGAGCGTATTGGATCACGTATTGGAACAGTTAAACGACGTCGACCGGAAAATTTCCTACTCGGACAAGTCGAAAATCGAAGAGTTCACGACATCTGTCAGAGAGGTCGAGCAGCGGTTGGCGAAAATGCAGCAACGTGACGATGAGGAGACCGCGGATACTGCGAAACTTCGTGCGGAACGGCCACAGGCCGGGATTCCCAATCAGTTGGACGAACATGCCAGGTTAATGTGTGACATCATGGCCTTGGCGTTTCAGACGGATCGCACACGAATCAGTACTCTGCTATTGACGAACAATCTCTCGGGACAGGTGTATCCGTTCCTGGGATTGAATGTTGATCACCACAACTATTCCCACAGTTGGCAAAATAAAGAATTCGCTTCGATTACCCGTTTCTGGGTGGAGCAGTATGCCTACCTGGTGAAAAAGTTGGACGGCATGCAGGAAGGCGAGGGGACCGTGCTCGACCACTGCTGTATTATGCTGGCTAATGAACAATGGACCGCCCATAACGCACCGAAAGTGCCCTTGGTCATGACGGGCAGCCTCGCAGGCACGCTGCGGACTGGACGTACGCTGGATTACGAACAGGCGAAAGAACGCAAGATGTCCTCGCTACATCTCTCCATCATGGACCGGATGGGCGTCCATCTGTCGGAATTCGGCAACACCAAGGAGCAGCTGCCGGAAGTCTAGTTGGTGTTTGCGTCAACGGTAGTAAACGCTGGTTACGGCGCGGTTGCCACTCCTCGGGTACGATAAGGTTCAAGGCGACTGGCAACGATGTGGTTACACCTTGCTTTAATGACTTCGCTCAGCTTTAGTGACTTCACTGAGCGTCAGCCACTTAACCCAGCAACGCCTGAATCGGGGAGCCGTCCGTAATGTGACGAGGCCGCCCACCGATGTCGTGGAGCACTGTCTGGTGTGGGATCCCGAGCGCCTCATAGAGTGTGGCGGAAATATCGTCGGGCGAGGCCGGCTTGTCGGTGACTTCGGACGCGTGTTTGTCGGTTCCGCCAACGACCGAGCCTTTGACAATCCCGCCGCCGGCCCATAATACGCAATAAGCGCGGCCCCAGTGATCACGTCCGCCATCTTTGGAGGAGTTAATTTTCGGGGTTCGTCCCATCTCACCCATGGCCAGGACCAGTGTTTCTTCCAGCAGGCCCCGTTGTTCGAGGTCCCAGATGAGCGCTGATAATGCCTGGTCCAGTTCTGGAAGCAGGTTGTCGTTGTACAGCCGGAAGTGATCGAAATGGGTGTCCCAGATCTGAAAGGGCGACAGTCTTGTGTTCTTGGGGTTGGAAACGGCATTGGCCGTAACGAACCGCACGCCCGCTTCGACCAGACGTCGCGCGAGCAACAGGACTTGACCCATCTCAAACCGACCGTAGCGTTCGTGCAAAGCGACCGGTTCCTGGTCCAAATCAAAGGCCGCACGGCATTCGGCGGACAGCATTAGATCAAGCGCTTTTTGTTGATGCGTGTCGAGTGTGTGCATCGACGCGTATTCCTGGGCATCGGCAAAACTCTCGTTCAGTCTGCCCAGCAGGCCTGTGCGCGATGTCAAACGCTGGTGCGAAACATCACTCGGAAGACGAAGTGCCTGGGGGCCAGGCAGACGCCCGTTCCAGGCTGGGGCGCGTGCCATCATCTGGTTACGCGTCACGGGAAATGGATCGTAGCTGCGTCCGAGCCAACCGCCTCCCGCGCTCGGCGTGGGAAAGCCCATGTCGAACAGCAGACGGGGTGTCAGGACAAAACTGGGGAGTTGGGGCGGGGCCGGTTTGAGACGGGTGACCACCGAGCCGTAGGTTGGGTGGTCCAGGGCCGTCGGCGCGATGTTTGCGTCTGTGCCAGGCGAATGCCCACTGAGGACGTAAGCGGCACTACTGTTGTGGGCGTTGAGATGGTGCGTGGCTGACCGCAGGATGGAGAATTGGTCGACCATCTGTGCCAGCTTGGGCAACTTTTCACAAATTTGGGTCCCTGGCACATTTGTGGCGATGGGCTGGTAGGGCCCACGGATTCCAACGGGTGCCGCCGGCTTCATGTCGAATGTATCGAGTTGTGAGGGCCCGCCATTGAGAAACACAAAGATGCATTTCTTGGCGCCCGAAATCGTACCGGCTTCAATCCTTGACTGGAGACGAAACAAATCGGCCAGCGTCATTCCGCCGACGGCGAGTGCGCCGGCTCGTAGTAATGTCCGCCGCGAGAGGTTGCCACGCCACCAAATCGGGTTGCCCTGCAGCTCAAGCACGTTCACGGTTCTCCCAATTGGTGGCGATTTCGTTGGGTGCATGTGCGCGGCCGAGGCAGCGCCGGGACATCGAAATAGCGGCTTCCATTGTAACGGGAAGTGATTGGAATCAACAGTTTTCCAGAGGACGGGTGCGAGTCATGTGTGTGGGGGCACAGCCGGTTCTGAGGTGACCTTGGCAGACAGTTTTGCGCGTTCGGTTTCTACGTTAATGGAGTGGCGCGGCGCCGGTTGCTCAAGAATTCCGCAGGGGACGAAAAAAAGTTCGCAGATCTTCTGCCATTTCAGCAGCCCGTTCATGGATTGCGAAATGTCCGCCGGCGGGGTAGTCCGTGTAATGCACGACGTTGTAGTACCGTTCGGCGCGTTTGCGGACGATCGGTGCCAACTCGTGGGGATAGGCGGCGACACCAGTGGGAACTTCGATCCGTGCTCCTGCAGGTAGTTCCCAGGGATGATAGTAGGATTCACTATAGAGCCGGATCGCCGACCAGAAAGAGTTGGTGACCCAGTACAGCATGACGTTGGTGATCAACATGTCTCGTGAGAACAGCTTCTCAAAATCGTCTCCCCAGCCAGACCAGGCACGCCATTTTTCGATGATCCAGGCTGCCAGCCCGGCCGGTGAATCGGTCATGCCGACTGCCAAAGTCTGGGGTCGTGTCATCTGCTGGTGGCAGTAGGCTCCCTCGTCAATCCAGTAGCGTTCGACGTTTTTCCAATAACGCAACATGTCGGGATCTCGTGGTTTCACCGGAGCCCACTTCATCCCGAGGCCGCGGAGGATGTCCGGGTCTTTATCTGCGGGTTCACGTTCATCTCCCAACCGGGGAAACAGGCAGTTGAGATGGATGCCAGTCAAGTTTTCGGGGTGATGGTATCCGAACGGGGCTGTAATGAAGCCGCCCCAGTCACCTCCTTCGATTCCATAACGCGGGTAGCCAAGTCCTGACGTCATCAGCTGATCGTACCTGGCAGGATGATGCTGGAAGCCAAACCCTGTTTCCGGTGAGGCGTCTGAGAATCCGTAGCCAATGATGGATGGGATGACGACACTGAAGGCGTCTTCGGGCCGGCCACCGTAGGCAGCGGGATCTGTCAGCATCGGCAAGATTCGTAACAGCAGGATGAACGACCAGGGGTAGCCGTGCATCATAAACAGTGGCATTGGATTGGGGCCTTGGCCTTTGTGGTGGATGAAATGGACACGCAGCCCATCGATGTTCGCTCGAAAGTGCTGGTACTGGTTGAGCGCCTGTTCTTGCGCACGCCAATCGTATTCGTCGAGCCAGTAGGCAACGAGGTCTTTCATGTACTTGAGATCAACTCCGCGATTCCAGCCGCCCTCGGGAACTTCCTCTGGCCAACGGGTGCGTTCCAGTCTTTGACGAAGGTCGTCCAGTACCGTTTGTGGAATATCAATTGTCATTGGTTCGATGTGTGGCATCAGCTGCTCCTCGCTATCTGGAGTGTCAAAGTACACAGGTGGGGAGCGTAACGGGACGCGGGTTCCCGAATCCGTGTAACACCCGGCAGCGGTTTTCATTGAGGCGCGTCTTGTTTCCCTCGATGGCAACAGGAAACGCGTGTAAGTTCAGGTTGGTGTCAAATGGCAAGCCGCGGGCATCTCAGCGCAGCAAGCCGTCGATGGAATCGAGAATCAGGTCAGGCTGCTGTGGAGCGTTTGCAAGGTCAGCGCGCTGGGCTTCACCGGAGAGGACCAGAATCCCGGTCGCACCAGCCCGATTGGCCATTTCGATGTCTGTGTAGAGTCGGTCTCCGACCACCGCGGATTGGTGCGCAGCGAGGCCTAGCGTGGCCAGTTTGCTGCGGAGTACGGAGGGGTTAGGCTTCCCACAGATGTGTTCAGGTTGGACTCCAGTGGCAGCTTCCAGAAGTGCCAGAAAAGAACCCACATCGGGCAGTCCCCCCTGCGGCGTGGGACAGACGGTGTCGGGGTGGCTGGCGACCAGGGGAATTCCCTGTTGAAGAAAGCAGGCCGCCTCCGCCAGTTTCTGGTAAGTGACTTCGGTGTCATAACCGAGCACGACGTACTCGGGTTTTGGTGAATCCGTGATGAATCCGCCGGCGGTCAACATCGACCGCATGGCTGTAGTACCTACCAGAAAAACTTCGCGAATTCCTTTCTCAGACAACCATGCCAGTAGGTCATGTGTGGAAAGCAGCACTTCGTCAAACGCTGCCGGAATACCCAGGCCGTTCAACTTGTCCAGGTATTGGTCCACCGAGCGTGAGGAGTTGTTGGTGAGAAAAAATGTGCGGATTTCTCGCGTGCGGCAGCGTTCCAGGAAGGCGATCGCACCGGGAATGAGTTGGTCACCGAGATAGAGGGTACCGTCGAGATCGCAAAAGACGGCTTTGATTCCGGGGAGAGATGTGGCATCCACCAGAGGGTCACCTCAGAAGACGTCGATTTATCGCTGGCAGCGCGGCCTGCCGTGTTCCGGTGCTTAGGCGCAAGACGATTTGTGCCGGCATCGGTCGCGTGGTGGTGGGATTCTAGTCGGCGGCCGGAGGACCCGCAACGGTTCGTTGCCGAGTCTCTCCGTGAGTTGGTTTTGTCGGCTGCCTGGGCCGTCGGGTAGTTGGCAGATAAGTGAGCTGAGCTGCTTGGTTTTACGTTTCCGCTGGGCGACAATTTCCTGCGGGGCATTACGCACTATCACATCGTTGCTGGGATTGGTTTGTGTTGAGAGGCGACGGTTTGCCAGGCAGCGGGTGGGATGCCATTCTCTCGGGAAAGAAAACAGAGGAGCGCAGGAAATGGTGGAGCAAGATCGCACACGCCGGCGAACGTTTCTGGGTACCGCGGCGGCAGGCGCGGGACTGGCCGCGGCCAGCCTGGCCCAGCCGCGCGAGCAGACCATTGCACCTGCCGGCGTTGTCACGGTTGCCGGGGTAACCGCTGCACACCAGCAGGCGGTGGATCGCCTGCGCCGGATCGTGGTCAATTATGACGCGTTGGCACATCTCTTCGATTACAAATCGGCGGCTGGTGTCGATGGTACGGAGCACGTCAAGAAACACTTGCTGCGCCTGCTCGACCGTCGCGGCAGTCAAATCGACAGCGTGGGCTGGTGTTGGAGTGAAGGAAACGAAGCCCCGTACCCCAGCAAGGTTTTGCCGACGCTTCTGGATCATCCTGTGTTTCGTCGCCTGCCCGAGGGAATCGATCTGGTTCGCATCTGTTGTGATGAGACCCGCAAACGCGGCATCGAGTCTTTTTTCTCGCTGCGAATCAACGGGGGTGACCATGATCGTGGTGCCGCCCCGAAGCTGCCGCAGAAATGGGGCCACAAGGAACGCTTGATCAACTGGAACCCGGATCCCGACGGTCCGCCCGAGTACATTTCGCCGTACCACAAGTCGGCGTTCTGGAATTTTGCTGCCGAGGGAACGCGGGATCTCAAGATCCGCGCGTTGCGCGAAGTGGCAGAAAATTATGACTTTGATGGAATCGAAGTGGACTATGCACGCAACAGTCCCGTGTTGCCACCCGGCCAGCAGTGGGAGCAGCGGGAGGCCTTGACCGAATTCATGCGCACTTTACGTCGCACGTTGCAGCAGGTTGCCAGGCAGCGTGGCAGGCCATTGTTGATCGGCGCACGGGTTCCCGAGACAGTCGTTGGTTGCCATTTTGATGGGATCGATATCGAGCTCTGGATGCGTGAACGTCTGGTTGACGTCCTGACCTTGGGCTGCCGTACGATGGAGGTCGACCTGGCCGATTTTCGCCGGCTGGCCGATGAGACCGGCATCAAGCTCTACCCCTGCACAGATTTTGTCCACAAGCCAGACGGTTACGATCCGGGTATGGTAACGGTGGGCAGGGGCATCTATGCGAATTGGTGGCAGCAAGGGGCGGACGCGGTCAGCACGTTCAATTACACGTATGGCGGCCAGGATTGGCGGTTGTACGAGGAGATTGGAAGTCCTGAGACTTTACGTGATAAGGACAAAGTATTTGCCATCCAGCGCCGCGGGGGCGGCCATTCGCCAGTACTGACACCGTATCCGAACAACTGGGATACACCGCGTCTAGCCTACGCGAACACGAATCTGCTGGGCCAACTGCCGGTCACGCTGGATCCCGCTGGGCGCGCCGACAATCTGCTCTTTTTGAGTGTGGCCGATGAGCTTGCGTCTGGCGCTGCAGGTTTGTCGACACTCAAACTGCGTGTCGGCTTATCTCGGTCTGTTCCCATCGAAGTCCGACTCAATGCAGGTTTGCTGCCTGCAGGCAAGCGTGACCAGAACTGGGTGGAATTTTCGCCGTCACCAGGTTTATTCGCGGTTGGAAAAAATCTGGTTAGCGTGCGACACGCGCGGCCGGCTGAAGCTGACGCAGAGCCGGTGCGGATTGAGAAAGTGGAGTTGCACGTGGCCTATCGGTGAGACGTGTTGCGTCGTTGGAATAGGGCGCTGGACAGCAGCGGGGGCCCGTCCGTTGATCAGGCGATCAGATCGTCGATGACCGTGCCGTGGACATCGGTCAGCCGGAAGTCGCGTCCGGCGTGGCGGTAGGTAAGCTGTTCGTGGTCGAACCCCATCAAGTGCATCATAGTGGCATGCAGGTCGTGTACGTGGACACGGTTTTCGACTGCCTGGTAGCCGAACTCGTCGGTGCTTCCATAGGCGGTGCCACCCCGTACCCCACCACCGGCCATCCAGACGCTGAACCCGTGGTGATTGTGATCGCGGCCGGTCGGTGGTGCGGTTGAGCCGATCGGAATTTCCACAGCGGGTGTACGTCCAAACTCGCCGCCACAGACGATGAGCGTTTCGTCCAACAGGCCACGTTGATTGAGGTCCTGGATCAAGGCGGCGATGGGGCCATCCGCCTCGAGGCCCAATTTGGTGTGTCCACCTGCGATGTCGGTATGGGAGTCCCAGGGTTGGACATCGCCATGGTAACACTGTACGACTCGCACGCCCCGTTCCACGAGTCGACGGGCAATCAACAGCTGGCGACCGTGTACCTTGTCCGCCCCGTAAAGGTCCTGGGTTGCCTGGGTCTCACGAGAAATATCAAGCGCGTCGGTGGCCTCCATCTGCATGCGGAAGGCGAGTTCGAAGGACTGGATACGGGCCTCCAGGTTTGGGTCTTCAGACCGTTGCTGCTGATGTTTGCGATTCAGTGTGGCCAGCAGGTCCAGTTGTCGACGTTGCTCTGGATGGGTCAGGGTAGCATTGCGGATGTTGGAAATTAATTCGTTGACCTTGGTCTTCCGTGTATCCAGATAGGTTCCCTGGTAGATGCCTGGAAGAAACGCGGAACGCCAGTTGGAAGAGTCGGCCACGGGCAGGCCTGGACAGAGTGTGACGAATCCCGGCAGATTCTGGTTTTCTGTTCCCAATCCGTACAGTAGCCAGGAGCCATAACTCGGACGCGAGAGTCTTTCATCGCCCGTATTCATCAGCCGCATACTCTGTTCGTGATTCGGTGTGTTGGCGTACATGGACCGCACAACGCAGATTTTGTCTGCATGTTGCGCGGCGGTTTTCTGGAAAACCGTACTGCACCAGAGCCCGCTTTCTCCATGCTGGTGAAACTTGAACGGTGAAGCGAGTGCCACGCCGGTTTCCCGCTCCGTTGTCAGATTTCCAGCGGGCAGACGGTGCCCTGCCCGGCGTGTCAGTTCCGGTTTGGGATCCCAGGTATCGACTTGCGAAGGTCCGCCATTGAGATAGATGTGGATGATCTGTTTGGCCCGCGGTCGGAAATGTGGCGCGCGCGTGGCCAGCGGATTGGTGGCTGCATTCAGCAGCCCGGGAAGTGCTACCATTCCCAGGCCCGTCCCCATCTGGCGAAGTGCTTCGCGTCTCGTTGTCCGTTGTCGTGTATGCATGGCAGGTGTCAGTCGATGAAGATGGCTTCGTTGGTCATCAAGAGGGTGTGTGCGTACTGTTCCCAGGGTGCGTTCTTGATGAATGCCAGGCCCAGGTTCAGCTCGTCAGAGGAAGGGGTTCTACCAAGAATAATCGTGTAGAGCTGGCGAATCTGTTCAGTCGGATCGCTGCCACCGGTGCGTTTGGCAATCGCCTGGGCGGCTTGGGTGACAAAAGGCGCATTCATCGCGAACAGGGCCTGCTGGGGAACCGTTGTGGTCACGCGCCGCGCAGTCGAACTGTCGGGGTTGGCCGCGTCGAAATTCTTGACAACGCTGGGCACGTTTTGCCGTTCCACAAAGGTATAGATCGTCCTGCGTCGATAGTCCAAGTTGTCGATCGCGCCAGGGCGCCCATACATCTCCTGGTTGAGTTGACCGGAAAGCAGTAGCAGCGTGTCTCGCATCTGTTCCAAGTCGAGACGCCTGCGATGCGCCCGCCAGAGATATTGATTTTCCGGGTCCTTGGTTGCTTGGAATTGCAGACGTTTATGTTGTCCCAGGTCAGACGTCCGCTGGTATGCCTGGGAGGTCATGATCAACCGATGCAGTGCTTTCGTTCTCCAACCAGATTTGATCAGCGAGTGGGCCAGATAATCCAGCAGTTGGTACTGAACAGGACGTGTTGTACGCAGTCCAAAGTCACTCGGATTGTCGACCAGTGGCTCACCGAAATGATGCATCCAGACTCGGTTGGCCCAGACTCTGGCAGTCAGTGGATTCTGGTCGGAGGCAATCGCGTTGGCCAGTTCGAGACGGCCGCTCCCCCGGGTAAATGGCGTTCGCTTGGAAGGTGATACGACCTGCAGAAATTGACGGGGGACGGGATTTCCACGTTGTGCAGGATCGCCGCGTTGAAAGATAACGGGATCGTATAGTGGCGCGTCATCGACCATTACCATCGCGCGGTCGGCGGCTGCCTTGTGCTTGACAGAAATGCTGTCGATTTGATTGACCAGGCCGCGGAAGGCGTCCTTTTCAGTGCGTGAAAGGTGATGGTAGGTCTGGTCGATCGGGAACCAGACGGGGCTTTGTTCCGAGAGTAACAACGCCCCTAGGCGATCTTCGGCAAGCGCTGCACAGGCAGCGAGTTGATCCTGAAGTTCTTGTTGCTGCTGTTGCAGGTCGGCCAGTCGCGCTGTGTGCTGTTTGTCTTTTGCAGTACGGTTGGCAATCGCAATGCGCGGGTTTCCTAGGATGGCCTGATCGTGGCTCAAGCCTTGCCCTCCCTCGGTGACGATGAGGGTCAGGAAGCGTGCGCGGGCCGGTAAGGGAAGGTCGATCGCAAGCCCTTTTTGTTGCGCGGCAAATTGCTCCCGTTGAAGAACACGTTTCCCATCCAGATAAATAAAGAAATCGACAGTGCTCTGGCCTTTCGCACCACCATGGCCGAAGACGGCTTGAAAGGCAGCTTCCTGGAAACCGAACGTGGTGCGGAGCACGTTCAGGTCAAACGTGATTCCTTTATTGGCGTGTAGAGCGAGTACTGAGTTGGGAGTCTTGCTGTAATCGACCCCATCGATCGTATTGACAGTGGCTCCACCACTCGGACCGTAGCGGAAGTAGTCCCAGGTTTGTCCTCCGGTCTTGGGCAGGTCGCTGATTTTCAGGCCGGTTGAACTGATCACCGTACTGCCGCTCTTGGGGATAAAGACTCCATCGACGGCGGCGCTAGCGGGCACCGGAATAAGCGTGTCGTGTTCTGTGATTTCAACAAAACCGGCAGTCCGAGTGGTGATCTCCCCGGTAACGGGATCGATACTTTGCCCCCGCGTGTCGGTTTGGTGGCCGATTCCGCCGCCGACCACGTCGGCGAGATTTACCCTCTTGGCGGAGAGTGCCGCTAATTGGTCTGCGACGTCCTGGAGTGCACTTTGAACCTTCCGTTCGCCAGCCCAGATGTCACGCAGTAGCGTTCCGTAGGTGCGGGCAACGTCAGCGCGGTTCTGGGGTTGCGCAGCGACCAGGGCCATGATGACGCGGGGATCGACTTTGCGCTCTTGCCAGCGTTTTACTTGGAGCTCAGGATTTTCCATGAGATCGGCCCAAGGTCCGAAAATCGGGTCCTGGGGATGGGCTCGTCGGGCGATGAGTTGGCGCCATCGGTAGGTGATCTGCGGCCGCAGTTGTTCCGGCAGCAGGGACAGGAAAAAGATTGAAGTTTCTGAAATGTCCGGGTCTGTGGTGGCCACTTGAACAAGATAGTCGGGAGTGCGGTCCCGCGCGGTCGCCAGCGTCTCCTCATAGTGTTTTTGGCGCCGGGCAAAGACTTCCTGTAGTTTGTCACCGAGCTCCTGTTCGTACTGCTTGCCCGCCTCGGAGACAGGACCAATGCGTGGTCGGTCATAGGGCTCGATACTGCTGGCCAGGATACCGTAGAGCGAATAGTAGTCTGCCGTGGGGATCGGGTCGAATTTGTGGTCATGACAGCGCGCGCAACTGACCGTCAGACCAAGCAAGCCGCGGGTGATCGTATCGATCTGGTCGTCGATGACGTCGTGTCGATTGTTGTCAAACATGCGGCCGAGCGTCAGGAAGCCCATCGCGGCCAGTGCTGGATCCTGCGCCGCCAGGTCCAGCTGATCGGCGGCGATTTGTTCTTGGATGAACACGTTGAACGGTTTGTCGTCGTTAAATGCGCGGATTACATAATCACGGTAGGTGTACGCAAACGGTCGGATTCGGGCATCTCCGTACATCAATACGCCGTCTTTGGCATCGGCGTAACGTGCCACATCGAGCCAGTGTCGCGCCCAGCGTTCCCCGTAATGCGGTGAGGCGAGCAGCGCGTCGATCAGTCCGGGAAGGTCGGCCAAGGCTGTGGCACGTTGTTCTGCCGTGGGAGGCAGGCCTAGCAGATCGTAGGTCATGCGCCGGATGAGAGTTTGCCGGTCTGCACGCGGAGCTGGCACAAAGGACCTCTGTGCCAGCAACGGATCGATGAGTGCGTCGACAGGATGGCTGCCGGCGGGTACCTGCTGTTGCGTGAGAGGCTGAAAAGCCCAGTGCTCCTTACCAGTCGGCCCGGATGGAAGGGGCTTCCCTGTTCTGGTGTCGACGGCGCCCTCACGAATCCAGTGAACCAGATCGGCGATTTGGCGAGGTGATAACGGATCGGCTTCGTCCGGTGGGGGCATCTTGAGTTGGGGATCCCGGTACTGCACTGCCTTGATCAGCAGGCTGGAGGCCGGATCGCCTGGTACGATCGCTGGACCGCTATCGCCGCCACGTTGCCAGCCCACACGGGTGTCGAGTCGGAGTTTGCCCATTGCCTGATCAGGGCCGTGGCAAGCGTAGCAATGTGCAGTGAGGAGCGGACGAATGCGCTGCTCAAAAAAATCCGCTTTTTCATCGGCGCGACTGATGGTGCCCAGAACCACCAACGGAATGACAAACCAGGAAGCTCTCGGCTGCATGGGCCACCGTTTCTGTGACGAGTGGAGAGGAAGTGAGACGTCTTTGTGCTTATTTCAGTCGCCGTCTCTCGATAGAATGGGCGACTGGTTACACCGAACGCGAGGCTGACTTCCTCATTTTCCCTCTTCGGAGTGCGGACTGCCACCCCACTGTTGGGCGGCTTTGGCCACCATGTCTTTCGGAGTCGTCGATGTTGACCGTCGAACCCGACGCCCAGTTGGATCTGCGCGGAATCATTACGCGTTTTCCTGACAAATTGGGCGACTTGGGTCCAGCGCCCGACGTGACCTCTTTACTCTCTCTGGATGTGGCGGCTCCGTTGCAATCCTCGGATCAGATACGCGCGTGCGTTCGTGACCTGTTGCGTGCTGGGGGGTTCAAGCCGGCTGGTCGTAACAAACCGGCATCGGAGTATTTACGCACTGCAGCCAGCACCGACAGACTGTCTTCCATCAATTTGGCAGTCGATGTCTGTAACGTGGTTTCCTTACATAGTGGATTGCCGATGAGTGTGGTCGATCTGGATCGCGTTGAACTCCCACTACGAGTCGCGGTGGCGCCCCAATTCGCGTCATATGTCTTCAATCTTTCCGGACAAATCATCGATGTTGGCGGGCTCTGGTGTTTGCACGATGCCCTGGGACCGTGTGCCAATGCAGTCAAAGATGCAGAGCGCACCAAGACCTCACCTATGACATGGCAGACCCTGTCGTTGTTCTGGAGCGCGGTTTCTCTCTCTGGCCAGGCGGACGCTGCAGAAGCGTGGTATCGCACCTTGCTTGAATCGCAGCGGTGCCAGGTTGAGTGCTGTGAGGTCACTGTGTTGTGACCTGATAGTTGCGACCAGACTCGTGCGCCCTTGGGCGTCCTGCCCGATAAATCGGTGACCCGCCCCTCCCCCCCCCAAAAAAAAACGGTTGAGTTGCGGAACTTTTAGACGGCCGCTGACGTCTACCTCAGCAGGGCAGGACAGGGTGTGCAGAAAAACGGAGATACAACAATGAAACGAATGGCCTTCATAGGCGGTTTGCTGTTGGCGTTGGCAGCGGCGGAGCCTGGACTGGGGCAGGGGTTCCTGCTGGTGGATAGCGATCGTTTCCGTTTGCCGCGGCCGCTACCAACACGGCCGCTTCCCTCTCCACCCGCCCTCTCTTATCGGATCAAAACGCTGACCATTGACGCACGTCTGCGCGACCAGGTGGCGGAGGTGCAAGTGTCGCAGTCTTTTGTCAACACCGGGCGGCGGGTGATGGAGACCTGTTTTGTGTTTCCTCTGCCTTACGACGGGGCCATCGATCGACTGACATTACTGGTGGATGGTGTGGAGCACGAAGCGAAGCTATTACCGGCAGAGAAAGCACGGGCGATCTATGAAGGCTACATCCGTCGAAACCAGGATCCCGCACTGCTGGAGTGGATGGGCGCTGGCATGTTCAAGACCAGCGTGTTTCCTGTGCCACCCGGTGCCGAACGCAAAGTGACCCTGCGTTTCACCCAACTACTCCCGAAGCACGGCCAAGTCACGGACTTT
>CEUS01063668.1_pt1 | contig 24578 bp, 21 predicted proteins | sample 427031 | NCBI WGS metagenome assembly CEUS01 (sample SAMEA2622837, study PRJEB7988) | marine metagenome | biome: marine biome (ENVO:00000447); feature: marine epipelagic mixed layer (ENVO:xxxxxxxxx); material: "saline water (ENVO:00002010), including plankton (ENVO:xxxxxxxx)" | depth 140 m | reverse complement strand
GTTCTCCAACGAATATCAAGTCCACCCTCTGGAAAGGTCTCAAGAATACCCGTTTCCGCCCATACACCGTTGCGGCCTTGTCCACGAAACTCCGGCCAGTCATCAGCTGTGAGACTAGACGTGATGATCGTCAGTAGACCGAAAATCAAGGCAACACCGCGAAAAGAACAAACTTGGTTCATAAACCCAACTCGTCGTAGATCACCCGAACATTGCGGTCAGCTCGATTCATGTCATACTCGGGATACTGAGTTCCAAAATCGAGTCCGGCAACAGCAGCCTCAATCGATTGGCCCGCCTCCTTCGCCGTCTTCACCGCATCAAGAAAATCACGATTAAATTGGGCGTACTCGACGACATCATCCCACGTAGCCCACTGTGGAATAGGGCTCCCTGCTGGGGGGACAATATGTCCAGGAATCACACGTCGAACACCGGAAATAGCCTCCACAGCCCGTTCCAAGGTCCGTGGATACGCAACACCACTACCGCCGTTTCGCACATCGATGATTGGTGTTCCTCTAACAGCAAACAGGTCTCCCATATGAGCGACACCGAGAGCCGGAAAAACCACAATCACGTCGCCATTGGTGTGGCCAGGGCCGAAATGATAGAGATCGATTTGATCACGGCCGTCAAACAACGTTAGGCGATCATCAAAGGTGCGGTCCGGCAAAAACTGTTCTCCGTCGCCCATAAACGTTTCCATACGCTCCATGTTGGCGGCGGTATTTACCTGGGCAATAATTTCTACTTGATCAGGAAAGTCAGCATTCCCCCCCACATGGTCACCGTGACTGTGGGTATTAATGATGACGGTGACTGGTTCACTCGTGATGGCTTGAATCGCTTCGAGAACAGGTCGTCCCCAACCAGCCAACTTGGTGTCAACCAACACGACGCCGTGCCCGTCAGTTACCAGAGCAGCTGTATGTCCTCCACCTCCACTGATGACATAGAGATTCTCGCGAACATCCATGGTCTGAATCGTAACCGGGCCCGGTTCCTGTACAACTGAACCTAACGCTCCTCCTATGGCACCGGCGCCAACCACAAACAATATGCTGAGTGAAATAAGTCGTTGCACAATCAATGTCCGGTCTTAGACTAACGTGATTCCGCGCCAGTCTCCACCGCCGCCATTTTCTCGTCTGCGCGTGCACCAGCCAAAATACCGACCATGCCATAATTTCCCTCGTGACATGCGTACTCATACATCCGGCCATCATTCCTCACCATGGGCACTGCGGCCGTCCATTCTCGAGTCCAGACCGAAGAATCTTCAACTGTGAATTCGTACAGCAACGTATCGGTATCGAGGCGAGTAAACCGTTCCACTAGCAGCAAATTTGCACGGCTGCCTCTGAAGTTGGTTTTGTCGGTAAAATTTCTTGTTTCTACAACAAGAGTGTCTCCGTCCCAGTGACCGACGGAGTTTCCCTGCCATTGTCGAATGTGTTCCGATACATGTGAACGTTTGTCCAACGGAATCATTCGAACCTCATGAACCATCTCATTTAAAATCGCTACATATTCTTCGGTTTGGAATAATTGAAAATTGTTGTTGTAAGCCCCAGACAAACGAGGAAGGTCACGGGTAATACAGCGCTCCCACAGTCCGCGGTCCTCAGGACCAGCTGCAACAATCGCAAAGAATCGGTCAAATCGAGACGACTCCTCCAATCGCGCTTCGGTGGTATAAGGAATTCTGCCGTCAGGAGGATCAATGATCAGAGACGTGCGCTTGTCATCGGTCAGTGTCCTGCCGTAGTCCCACCAAAAGTCGTTATAGGCACGTTCGACATCACTCCCGATGCCAGCCGACCGGTCAGTCCCGTCGCGTCTATCAGCATTGCGGTTATTCAGCGCCGCTCGCAGAAACTCCGCAGCCTCTTCGTCCGTAAACACGGACTTCCCCTGTAAGTCAGCAGGCCTTTCCAGCGGTGTCATCGTGCGATAGTCCCAGATCCCTTGCAGGTCAGGTCGTCCGTTTGACAGCCGAGGCACAAGTGAATCATCAGTCTGTCCTTGTGCACCGGTTGGAAAAGCCAGGACCAAGAAACACAAAAGAATCGACAAATATTTCATAATCAATCTCCAAAGCGATCAACGGACCGCAATCGCTAATTTCTCATTATTCCTGATCTGAGTCGCCATTGGCGTCAAGTGCTCTTTGGCCGCTCAGCGCATTCCTGACCGCCCAGTTACCCTCATGGCACGCATACTCGTACATCTCATAATCCGCGTCTCGCGTTAGAGGCATCGAAATGGTCCACGGCTGCATATAGACATTCGGGTCGTCGATTCTGACGGTCCAAATGATCGTATCGTCAGATACTCGCTCGTAGCGTTCGACAACATCGAGCCGAGGACTGGTGGGAATGCCTTTGAGCCGCGCTCCGGCCGCACTTGAAGCAATCCATCCTCGGTCATGAAAATTCTTCGTATGAACAACGAGAGTATTGTCATCCCAATAAGCGCGAGCGTCACCCATCCACTGCGTAATCTTGGGATCAATGTGAGGCCGATCAGAAAGTGGAATAATCCTGACGTCGTGAATCATTTCGTGTTGAATAACAACATAGTCAGATGTTTGAACGATGCGGTAGGCATTGTTGTAACCGGCGGGAAGCATCGAACCAGGCACGCCCCGAGAAAGACAACGATCCCACACGCTCATATGTCGATAGTGGTCACCGAGGTGATCCAAATTGTACGCCTTGGCCGCCAAGGCCCACGACCTGACCGGAGCACGGCCAGTTGGCGGATCAACAATTAACGAAGTCTGACCGGTCGACAGTACCGTGTCTCCCGAATCTAGCCAATGATTGTCATAACCTCCCACGGTATTCGGGTTCGGATTGGCCTCCGCATAGGCTCGTCGTTCGGCCGTCGTCCGTTCAAGCTCAGCAACCTCTTCACGCGTGAGAAAGGCTTTCCCTTGAACCGAATCAGGACGCTCTATCGGCGTAATCGTCTTATTGCCCCACATTCCCTGAAGATCGGGTTGCCCGTCCGATGTGCGCGGGTGGGTCCAATTAGGATCGACCACTCGGTCAATCTGCGCCATTACCGGCACGGCGATGCTCATCCAAACGATCACACAGACAAAAACCATTAACAACCGGCAAGAACTCACTGCTGGCATCATAGACTCCTTTACATCGCAGGAATACTCAAAGAATCAATCTGTGTAATTGCAATAATTATAGCTTTGACGAGCAGAGAAAAGTGTCTCTCTGCATGTAACCTGAATGCCGCACCTGGGACAAACTAAAACCGAAATAACTACTTCGTCGAGACGGCGTGGATGGTCTTGACCACGTCCAAATACACCGGCGTAACTTTCTTAAGCCTGTAGCCCGCTTTAACAACATTATCGACTGTCGGGCGATTCATTTCCGGCCCAAATCTTCTCGAGACGACTGTCATCAAATCCATCATTATCTTGAACGGAAAAAATCGACTTCCCGTGTGTTCAAACATGAACAACTCGCCGCCGGGCTTAAGGACCCGCCTCAACGCCCGAAGACCTCCAATCGGGTCCGGAACGGAGCAAAAAGTGCATGAAGTGAACACCTGATCAAACTGTGACTCGTCAAACGGCATGTCGTGTACATCCGCCTGTAGAACCCGAAGGTCACCGGTGTATGCATCGGTTCGAACTTTTGCTTTGTCGAGCATCTTCTGACTAATGTCAATCGCCGTAATCGACCGGTCATCTGGAAAACAAGCGACATCGAGGCCTGTGCCTAAGGCCACAAAAAGAACCTTCTGATTACCCATATTTGAGAAAAGTATCCGCTTGAATGGATTCCACCGCTTCTCTTGTCCACTGCTCGACCAGAGGTCGAAGGTTGGCGCGGCACGATCCCATTTCTTACGCGTTATGTCGTCCATCACTGTGCATCACGCTGAATCCATACATTAGCTAGATAGGTCACAATGACTATCCCGATACCGCATGCTCCGCCAACCCACACAGCATCGACAAAAGCAATCACGTCCATACTTAATCGCATGCCAACCACCATGCCGGCAACCATTCCCGTTGTCATCACAGGAAGGAACACCTCGATCGCACCAAATAAACTGCCAAAGAGAATCCCTGCAGGTAACGACGCCACCATGCCAATCGCCATGCCGACAAACATCGCGATCGAAACCTCCCAATTGAGAGTGATAATTACAGTGCAAAGGCCGCCGACAAACGCCCCAGTCGCCAGATTACTGAACAAGTCACCAAAGACGAAATACGGTCGAGTCTCCACAACATCCTTCCTAGGCTTGAATCAGATTCACCGGTTGCAAAACTCGTCTCTTAAATTGTTTTCGTGGTGGTCTCTAGGAACGTTCCTCCAGCGTATAACAGGAAGTGCGGCCGCCAACCGCTGGCCGATATCACTTGCGATCAAAACATAGTCGCTACGAAAGCACGTACGACATGACAGACTTGTTAGACGTAGCCGGTAAGTGGCAAACGATCGCACGTCGCCCGTCACGATCATCCGTAGGGAAGACAGCTCAACAGAAATCCAGGGTCAGGATCACACAGATATGGCCGGTAAAAAGTCAATAGCCGCCCACAAACCATGACGCTGACCCAAAAAAACAACGATGCTCCTCCGATAACTTTTGCAAGCCGCGGCAACTCACCTCCAGCAGTCACCGGTTTCACTTCTCGAAACACCTTCAAATAAAAGATCGCGACGTTCACGCCAGCAAGGCTCATGAATAACATCTTTAAATGAAACGCCGTATTAAAAACGTACTGGTCGGGTTCGGTCAGAAGAAATAACGATCCCGTCAGCACATTGAGACAGTATCCACCCACACCCCACGGCACTAACCGGTGCAAGGTCGCGATCGGAATGCCTCTCGCAAATCCCAGTAACCGAAGGTCAAACATCCCAACCGTCCCGAACAGCAGACACAGCCCAAAAAAATGAAGCGTCTCACAAATAGGCCACGCCCACCTGGTGCGCATGAGCGTCGAGACGGCATCAACGCTTCCGAGTGTCTCGACCAACCACAGTTGCAGTTCTCCCATCTTCGAAACCTACCAGTTGACCAAAAGTCGACCATAGGTGTAAGCAAGAAACCGCCCGGTGGCGATCACGCCGAACCAGCACACCATTGATGACACGGCTAAAAACCGCACCCATTTCGGGCTCGGTGGTATGTCCAGATCAGGGTTGCCGAGCACCTTGTTTTCAATCATTCTTATTTGCCAAAAACCTAGACCAACAAAGACCAGCTTGGCGTAGAAAAATGGGTTAGTGAAAGCCTTGGTAGGATACGCAATTAACAAGATGGTCCCTGAAATCACTGCCAACCAAACACCTACCCAAAACAAAGGAAAAACTTTCTTCAGTTCGGTTCCTGAAAAACCTGGTGTAATACCAAGAAGGCGTAAGCTAACAGCGACATTGATCCCCACAACACAGGCCATACCCAATGCATGACCCGCTAGGAAAGTAGGGAATGCAAAGACTGAGGTTGATTCACGTGCCCACACACTAAAGGCACTTGATTCGACCCACAAGAATACGGGGTCCATAGACCAATATCCTAGTTTCGAAAACTCATCGAGCACTCGGGGGCGTCAATTCGTCCACACGAGCGCCACGCAAAATATTCAAGAGACCGTAATTGCCCTCGTGGCAAGCATACTCAAACATCGGTTCGACAGAGTGCCGCATCGGAATGACTACGGTAAATGGTTTTGTGAACGTAGCCGGATCGTCAATCGTAAACTCGTAAAGTAGGGTCGCAGGGTCCAAACGACTGAACCGTTCGGTGAGGTGAACTGTCTCACCCGTTCCGATTGCTGTCATCGCTGAAGGATCAAAGCTCGCTCTTTTATTACTGAAATTCGATGTTTCGACAACCAGCGTGTCCCCGTCCCAATGCCCACGGGAGCTACCCATCCATTGTCGGATATTGTCCGCCAGCGCATTGTTTGAATCGAGTGGAATGATTCGTGCATCGTGTACCATCTCGTTGACAATCACCACCGTGTCGACTGACTGGAACAACTGCATGTTGTTGTTGTAGCCACTCGGCATCATTGGCGGTCCACTATTGAATCCAATCAGGCACCGTTCTGCTAATCCTCGGTCCTCGGGATGGTCGGAACCTGTGCCGGCACTACGCACACGAACTGGTGCCACAATCGGAAGGTCCTCCCACAAGGAACCAATCTGTCGCGAATCCTCACCTTCTGCTGTCAACGGAGGAAGTCGGCCATCAGGAGGATCGACGATCAGCGACGTTCTGCGGTCCGCAATCACGTTGGTTCCATAATCTAACCAGAAGTCGTTGTAGGCACCCACCGCTCGTCCGCCACCACCTGCAGCTAACGGCTCAGTTCTGACCTCGCTCGGCTCAAGCAGGCGAGCCCGCCGCGCCTCAGCTTGTGCTTCAAAAGCGGCCGCTTCCTCCTCAGTTAAGAATGCTTTGTCAGCTTGACTGGCAGGGCGTTGGAGTGGCGTGGCAGTACGAAAATCCCAAACTCCCTGTAAATCCGGGTGCCCCCACGGTGTTACAGGCACCGCCGAGCCTTCATTCTCGGGTTGCGCGAAAGCGCTCCCGGATAGGATTAACGTTGTGCCCACGACGAACAAACAGAAACGTATCAACATGGGGCCTCCTAAGTGTGCCTAACTTCTCAAACCCACAGATCCGGTTCATTTTACGCTTCCCAAGCTCAGCTCCGTGCTTGGTCGACCGCAATCGCGATAACATAAGCGGTTATCGCCACCATTCGTGGTCGTTGCCATGACAGCATGGCGCTTTTAACAAACAAAGGAAAGCAATGTCATCCGCCAACATCATCTGGACCAAGATCGACGAAGCGCCCGCACTAGCGAGCTATTCACTACTACCTATTCTGCAAGCCTACGCAAAAGGCAGTGGCGTCGAGTTCGAAACGAGCGATATCTCTCTTTCAGGTCGGATTCTGGCCAATTTTCCAGACCGACTAACTGACCCGCAAAAGATTCCTGATGAGTTGACCCGGCTCGGCGAGTTGGCGAAAACCCCAGCTGCCAACATCATCAAGCTCCCAAACATTAGTGCCTCGATTCCCCAACTTCAGGCAGCAATTAAGGAACTGCAAGACCTGGGCTATGACATCCCGGACTATCCCGAAGAACCGGTCAACGACAGTGAGCGCGAACTACAGGCTCGTTTTACTAAGATATTGGGCTCAGCCGTCAACCCGGTACTACGCGAAGGAAACTCCGACCGTCGCGCGGCAGTGTCAGTCAAAACGTTCGCTCAAAAACACCCGCATCATATGATGAAAGATTGGCCAACGTCGGGTTCGCGAACCCGCGTGGCTCATATGACAAAAAATGATTTCTACGGCAGCGAACAATCGACCACGCTTGCGCAAGCGACCAATGTAACCATTCAGTTCGTCAACAACAACGGTCAAGCGACCGTTCTAAAAGAAAAAGTCTCCGTGTTAGCAGGTGAAGTTATCGACAGTGCGGTGATGCGTGTAGCTGCACTCAGGACTTTTTTTTCCCAGACGATCAAGGAAGCTCAGAATCAGGACGCTCTTCTATCGCTGCACCTGAAGGCAACGATGATGAAAGTCTCAGACCCAGTGATGTTTGGACATTGCGTATCGGTTTATTACGAAGAGGCATTGCAGAAACACGCAGATACACTCCGAGCGATCGGGGCTAACGTCAACAATGGCCTAGCTGGTGTTCTCGACAAACTGAGCAAACTTCCTACAGCAGAAAAAACTGAGATCGAAAAGGATATCGCTGCGGTCTACGAAACACGTCCATCTTTAGCCATGGTTGACTCACGAAAGGGAATCACCAATCTTCACGTTCCGAATAACGTCATTATCGATGCTTCAATGCCCAATGTCGTACGAGATGGTGGCCGAATGTGGAACAAAGATGATGAATTACAAGACACTATCGCAATGATCCCAGACCGCAGTTACGCCACGATGTATCAGGCCATCATTGAAGATTGCCAAGCGAACGGGCAATTTGACCCAGCGGAAATGGGAAGCGTCTCTAACGTTGGCTTGATGGCTCAGAAAGCAGAAGAGTACGGTTCACACGACAAAACCTTTATGGTGCCAGCAGCAGGCACAATTCATGTTGTCGACGACACTGATACCGTGCTAATGGAGCACGCAGTTCAAGAGGGCGACATCTTCCGTATGTGTCAGACAAAAGATGAGCCCATTCAGGATTGGGTCAAGCTCGCCGTAGCTCGAGCCGCTGCATCAAGCGCGACGGCGGTATTTTGGCTAGATGAGAATCGGGCTCACGACAGAGAAATTATTAAGAAAGTAAACGAATACCTAGCCCTACACGACACAACGACCCTAGATATTCAAATCATGAAACCAGCCGACGCCATGAGATTTTCACTGGTGAGGGTCCGAAAAGGACAACATACGATATCGGTAACCGGCAACGTGCTGCGTGACTATCTGACGGACCTCTTTCCAATTCTCGAACTGGGCACGAGTGCAAGAATGCTTTCGATCGTGCCACTACTGAATGGCGGCGGCTTATTTGAAACTGGCGCCGGTGGGTCTGCCCCGAAACATGTTCAGCAATTTATCAAAGAAGGACATCTCCGATGGGATTCTCTTGGTGAATATTGCGCGTTGGTCCCGTCGCTTCAGTTAGTCGCCAGAAACAACAATAATGACCGCGCAGAACTGTTAGCTGAGACACTTGACGAAGCGATCGGCGCCTACTTGGAAAATGCCAGGTACCCCTCACGAAAAGTCAATGAAATCGATAATCGGGGTAGTACGTTCTACCTCGCATTGTACTGGGCGCAAGCGCTAGCGACCCAAGGCCAAGACGCGGTACTTAAATCGAGATTCTCCACAATCGCCAAGCAGCTCACCGAAAACGAGTCTGTAATTACGGCGGAGTTGCTTGCCAGCCAAGGTGACTCAATCAACCTAGGAGGTTACTATCGCCCTGACCCAGTCTTATCTGAACAAGCAATGCGTCCCAGCAAGACCTTCAACGCCATCATCGATTCAATGTAAAGAAATCCAGACGAACGAACTGTATCTACTCCCTAGTTAACAATTGTCTGGTACGTCATGAGTCGAAATTTTTCCTGAATATCCGACCCAGACGGAAAGACTTGTGTTAACAAAATTCCGAACAGCTGTTCCTTGGGATCCACCCAGAAACTCGTATTAAAAAATCCGCTCCAATAATAGGCTCCGGCAGAGCCAAGTTCTCCGTCCACGCCAGGCTCTCCGGTAATAGCAAACCCTAAACCAAAGCCTCCACTCCCCGGAGCCACAACCGAACCATTCGGAATCTCACCAATATGATCGCGTGTCATTAGGTCAACTGTCACTGGACTGAGAATCCGAACTCCGCCAAAGGAACCTCCATTCAGCAACATCTGCAAAAACCGGGAGTAGTCAATAATGGTTGAGTGCAGACCGGCCCCACCAGAAAAATTTGTGCGAGCCGTACCAGCGGAGTACGTTGCGGAATAGACAAGATGCTCCCCCTCCACAGTCCCGTCAACCTCATTAAGGTTGCCTGCAGCGTTCGGTGTGTAGAGCGACGCAAGTCGGTTTGCCTTGTCTGTTGGAATATAAAAGAAGGTGTCATTCATTCCCAGTGGCTCAAACAACCTGGTGCGCAAAAACTCGTCAAATGACATTCCCGAAACTACTTCCACGAGTCGACCCAAGACATCCGTTGACAAACCGTAAGTAAAGGCAGCACCAGGTTCATGCAGAAGTGGTAGCTCAGCCAAATTGTTCACCATGTCCTGGATCGTGCCGGTGTACTCCGAAAGACCATCAACAATCCCTGCTGATCCGTAGAGTTCAGAAACATGGCTCTGGGCCGGAGTCGCGCCAAGATCACCAAGAAACCGATAACTGATACCCGAAGTGTGGGTCAGCAACTGGCGAATGGTGATGGACCGCTCGGCCGCAACACGCTCAAACCCGTCACCTCCGCCTTCATTCGCCGAAAGGATCTCGAGCGAGGCCAACTCTGGAATGTAACGCCCAACCGGGTCGTTGAGTTTAAAGTGACCCTCTTCGTAGAGCATCATTACGGCCACACTCGTGATCGGCTTAGTCATTGACGCGATTCGAAAGATGGCATCGGGAGTCATTGCCCGACCGGTCGCTCTATCCGCCATACCATAAGCCTGAAGATGTGCTTGGCCACCCTTCCGCGCTACTAAGGTCACGGCCCCCGCGACAGCATTGGCGTCTATATAGCCCTGAACAACATCTTCTAATCTCTCTAGGCGCTCCGAAGAAAGACCGACGTCCACAGGCGCCACGACCGGAAGGCCCTGGGTCCCGCCTATGGCCGGAAAAACCAGCGTAACGACTAACGCTAGAAAAATACTCCTACGTGTTGCCATACTGACGTCCCCTCATTTCTATCTACAGCTAGTCGACCGTTCTCCCACGTCAACTGGTGCTAATTCTTATCAAGTGATCACGCTAAGTGCAGTCTAAGGCGAAACAGCCAACCTCGATCTCTCAAGGTCGGCTGTCCAGGGTAATTACTACTCGGTTTGCAGAAAGCTCAATAGCAAGGCGTCAGTATTAGTCCCAAAAGAATCGACTTATTCTCCGATTTCCCGCTCGATCGCCCTAGCACCACTCAGCGTGCCTGGCATACCGTAGTTTCCTTCATGGCAGGCGTATTCATATATCGGGAGTTCGCTCTGCCGCATTGGCAGTTCCACCGTCCACGGTTCGGTCCACGTGGTGGGGTCCGTGACGGTAAACGTGTAGAGCAATGTATTGTCATCCATCCGCTCGAACCGTTCTATCAAATGCATCTTGTTACTCGAATTTTGAAAACTAGTCTCCCGCAAGAAGTTCTTAGTTTCGACAACAAGAGTTTCCCCTTCCCAATGCCCTCTCGACACACCGGTCCACAGCGGCACCTCCGAATGCCCACTCCCATCCAACGGAATAATACGTGCGTTGTGAACCATCTCATTTAACAAGACGACGTGATCTGGGGTCTGAAAAATTTGCACATTCATGTTGTAAGCAGCGGGCAACATCGGCGGACCAGAATTAAAACCTGTGATGCAGCGCTCACCGAGGGAACGATCTTCTGGACCCTCCGTCGGTCGTTGACTGACGCGAATACGTTCCTCCCTTCGAGCAGCCGCCGATTCGGTTAAAGCTGGAATCCGACCGTTTGGTGGATCAACAATCAAGGACGTCCGGCGAGTCTCTACCACGACGGTCCCACGGTCCCACCAAAAATCGTTGTAGGCAAGGGCAACATCACGAGTCTCAGGGGTGCCATTGACAGTTCCTCGGTCAGTCGTGATCTCTTTCTTTTCCTCTCGGTTCAGGTCCGCGTTGTTTTCCAAAACCCGCTCCGCGGCGTAGGCTGCAACCTCTTCTTCAGACAGGAATGCTTGGTCGGCAAATTCCTCGGGTCGTTCAAGCGGAGTGACGGTCCTGAAGTCCCACACGCCGCTGATATCGGGCTGCCCTTCCGGCGTGCTCGCCGACGTTGAACCACCGCTAGATTGTGCAGCGACTGGAATCGACAGAAGCACTGCGAACAAGCTGAACGCAACCACAAAGCCGAATGCTCGAATAGTCATCGTTTCTACCTCATCAAGATATAGACGCCTACGGTATCACTATAGATACCAAGGATTACGCCACAACACCCACACTCTGACTGCCTTAATATACCGTTAAATCAGTCCCGAAGCGCAAATACCGACAGGGAATGTCCCGCGATAATAGCCACAAAACTTGCGCCATGCTAGTAACAATAATCCGCATCTTCCTGAAGCAAGGTTCAGTGAGCTACCTCATTCAGCATCCTCATCACCGCCAGCGCTTATGAACTCTGCCACTGACCGCTGTTCTTTCGAAGTGAGCAACTGACCTTGCTCCTGCATGAGCCCGGTAGTGAGCGTCATAACAATCAACTCCGGCCTCCAGCCCTGCATCATGTCAAGGTGAGGTGCACGTGGAAACAGAGGGTCCAGATGACACGAGGCACAATGGTCGGCGAACACCACAGCACCATCGGGTTCTGGAGAACACGCAAGTGACGTCAGGCTTACTACTGATAGCGCGAGACCCAGTAACTGAACTCTGGAAACCCAACCATCGACGTTATCGCGCATGAATCTCTAGTAACGACGAGAAATTCGACCGTGCGCGAATCCCCCATTGTTCATTTTCGTTGGTGACCATATCAAACGCACCAAGTTCTCGCTTAGGAACGCGAATGATGCTCGTTGCGTACTAAGGCTATTGTTCACTACTGCACACCTCCACCGAAGTCCGTAGCGGTTTCTAGTGAAGGGCCTCGACCTGACGTAAACTCCTGCTCTTCGAGCCTGGTACCAATCAACAAGGCCAGAAGACCGTAATCGCCTTCGCGACAGTGCGGTTCATAGTAGATTCTATTTTGCTCATCACTCTGGCGTTTAAGTTCCTGCCGAACAGTCCAAGCTGCCGTCCACACTGCCGGATCAGCGACTGTCACTTCGCACTCGAGCGTATCTTCATCAATACGCCGATACCGCTCGATGAGGGTTCGATTCTCACCTGATTCAACACCCCCACGAACCGGCGAAAACGTGAACTTGAGCGAAAAATTTGTCGTCTCGATCACTAAGGTGTCGCCTTCCCAATGGCCACTCTCCTACAAACAGTCGCTTTACCTGGCCAAGAATTTATCGATTACTCCATCAAAACATCCAATCAGTCCATGATAATTCATGCTTCATGGATACGATAGCAAGAGACCCCAGATCCAGTTCACACTTGTGTGAGTCAGAGCCGACGCCGTAATTCTTCCGGTACGCAAATATACCCACCCATACGCAAATCCAGCCAACGTAGCGAGGAGGACATACCTCAGGTCGGGTAGGTGCGCCAGCCCAAAAATAATGGCCGCCAACGTTAGGCCGATCGTTGAACCGCAGTAACGCATGAGTATGTTCTGCATTACACCTCGGAACAGAAACTCCTCTGGTAGAGCCGTGATCAAATAGATGACAATCGGCGTCACCAACAATCCTCCAATATTGACATCCGGTCGCCAAACTAGAAACCCGATGACAAGCCCCAGGGGAAGTGCCACTAATGCGTAAACCACAAAAGCCGTACCCGATAATTTCAAATCGTCCCAGCCAAACGACAGGGAGTACCCAATCCCTTTTAATGGCCACCCGACAAGAAACAGATAAAATGCCGCAACAATCGCGACGACCCGACTAACGTCGTAGCCATCCGGAGGAGGAAACGGCAGGGAAGGCAACAGGTCGAACTCTATGGGCATCCAGAAAAGAAGCGCCGCAGCTAACCCCCACAGCGACGTCGATGCGCCGCTTCGGCAACAAAGAAGAATCAACACGGGAGGCGCGAAAAGATAAGCGGCGTAAACGGCAACTCGCGGTTCCATCGGGAGCCCGTTTGTCCAAGCATAGGCAAGTGCAACTATAAGAAGAAACCCTGGGCCAATTAGGAGACGTCGAGTCGAACCGCCCAGTAGAAACCATATCCGTTCACGTGCATCGCTGACACTGAGTCCGAGATAGACACCAACAAGAATGACAAACAGAAGCGAGACACTCCAGACATTGGCCGTTGGATCAAGATCAGGCAATACAGTGAACCAGAGCACCTGAACAGACGCCAGCAGAAATAAGATGGAAGCCGCCACAAGTTCACCACGTCGCGACGCCTGGTCCGCATGGGCCTCTGTCATAGAACTGTTCGGGGTTCCTGCATCCATTCTCGTCATTATTTGGGTACTTCAACCTCTCGGTTTACTGGCGCTCGATTTTGGCATTCGCTTCCTAATCGTCGCAGCGATGCTAGGTTCCAATCTTTGGCACGGTGATTCTCTGAACCGTCTCGGTATCAGACTTGACAATTTTGTCATGGCCGGCCGGATGATGCTTCGACCGACTCTCGCTGCAGGCGTTGCACTTGCAGTGGTTGGCATAGTGCTCTTGCCACCTCAGGTAGATATTGGACGAACGATTGTTAATTTTCTGTATTACCTAGCGTGGGGATTTACTCAGCAATATGCACTCCAAGGTTTCGTTCTCCTCAGACTGTTTGATACCGGACTTAATCGATCAGCCCCGATATGTGCAGCTACGATCTTCGCTGTTATTCATGCACCGAACGTGGGACTCATGGTTCTAGTTTTTCTGGGAGGATGGCTCTGGAGCAGCCTGTTTCGGCGGGAGCCAAACCTTTTCGCTCTTGCGATCAGTCACGCCTTACTGGCCAATGCGGCTGATGCTTTCCTTCCAAGGTTCATCACTGGTGGGTTTCGATTAGGACCAGCCTACTTGAGCTGGTTATCAGGTTAGGTCAACAACACACTCACACCTAAGTAAGCGAAACTTACAGACGCTGCAGCAATAAAGAACCTCACGGCGGACGGCTACCAAACAGAAACGTACCGCATCTTCGAGATGAGCCTAGAACTCAATATCGGATCCGGCAAAAAACACCCAGCGGCCAACCGCGGTCACCTTGTTGACAGCATATCCAACATCAAACCGCGCCGAACCACTCGACGATAATCGATTACTACCCACCAGCAGGCTACCCCCAATGGCCGTTTTTAAATCGGACAGGTCGACCGACTCCTGAGCGCTCCAGGCAAACCCACTATCCATAAAAACTGCAAGCCCCAACGAAACAAGCTGTAAAACGTCATCCGCGATGAACCATCGCTCCTCGGCAGTCAACAATAAGGACCGAGTTCCGGCAAACTGTCGAACCGGATAACCCCGCAGACCAGTTGCAGCACCCAACAGAATTTGGACTTCGTCATCAAGGTTATAACCTCGATAAAATTCGGCTTTCCCTACGAACGCGGTTCGCGTCGACTGTTTTTGCAGGTAGCGAAGACGAAGATGAGCGAGCGCATTGCTCCAGCGACCCCATTGGTGACGGCCGCCAATACTGCCACCAAACATCAGAAAGTGCCCTGGCCCAAAGTCGAAACCACGAGTATGTCCAGCCGACGCAAAAATTGCACGCCCTTCTTCCCCGCCGAATGCTGTGGTTGACAACCCAATTCGCCCCCACGATTGAGCTCCCAAGTTAAAATCCTCGGGTTGTTCGAAACGATTAACGTGGGTCAACTGAGTGAATCGATGCCCTAGGGATTGAAACCCGACCTCGACAATGCCGAAATCTCGTACATCTGTTCCGACCCGGTCAAACCTAGACCGGTAAGCCACGTGCATCCGGACCGCACTCGTAGCGCGCCGCTGAACGGCCCTACCGAACTCAAAATCACTCGACTGGCTGTGATGGGGTAACACAGCAACCTCTCGCCCATTGTCAAACAACGAATCCATTCGGTTGAACGTATTGGCTGTGAGTGACACGGACCAGGGATCTGCCAACGAGACGTAGGGGCGACCGATTGCCAGTGAACCTTCAGCCCCGTCGCTTAAACTCGCAGCAGACGCCGTCAGTACAAACCGAGACCCCAGTAACTGCGGATCATGATACAAAGCGCGGTCTATGGTTCTGTCCAAGTTGCGGCGGCGACTGACAGTAAGTTCTTTGCCAAACCCAAGAACGCTTCTGTTCATGAGACCAAATTTCCAAATCGAGTGATTGTCGATTTGCCGAAAATGAATGACTGGCTCCAAAGACCACGTGTCCCACGTCTCTACCCGAACATCAACCCGTTCTGCCTGTCCATCACCGTTGTCGTCAATCGGTGTTGTTACAACACGAGCGTTCCGCAAAAATCTTAACGACCGCAAGTTACGTTCCGTTTGTTCGATCAGTTCTTGATTGAATGGATCGCCACTTTCAAACAATAACTCTCGTCGAATCACATGTTCACGAGTTCCTGCATGAATACGGTTGGCGACACGATAGAGAAACGATTGTTCGTCGGCAGTCCCATCGAAGACCTCATTGGCAATTACCTCGATAGTTCCAATTTCTAATGACGCCTCGTCGTTTGATGCGTTAGCAGCGGCAGAAATTACGGCTGAAGCAAAGAGTATGAACGTCAGCACCAGTGACCACGTGCCCCTTGGATTGATGGCTCCTCCAACCGTTACGCTGGTGTGGTTCAGCGGCAATTGACCTAGCCGGTAAATGCCTGTCAATAATGTCTGGATAACTATGTCCATGGAGCGCAACAAAATCGCCCGGCCGTTAACACTCAGCACGGCAGGGATTATATCCACTGAGAAACCAGTGCATGGCTAGGGCACGACGAACTCGTCCGAATGAAGTACTGTTTCATTTGGAGACCGCAACTCGACACGCCACCGACCGCGTTCTTCAGCCGACACGGTGTGGGAACTGTAGGTTCGATATCCCGGTCCGGCGTTGGCTCCGATCTCGAGAGTAACCGTATCTACTAGGGAATCGTTTCGAAACCACTGATGTGCAACGGTCGTACCCCGTGGCGACCTGATGCGCGTGTAGAAAAACAACTGTCCCGGAATCGCCTGGTCGCCGACCGCATCACATCTCCATTCTGCCAGCGAGTTCCCCTCGTCGTTACGTGTGTCCAACCGGGAACAAACCTCAGCAGTCACAACGGCAACAGTATCTGGACCACCCAACGTCGTCCGTGACCCGAGTGTTCCCACACTTCGCGTTAAAGACTCGTCATCTTCTTCTCCACCTGAAGTAATTGCTTCGGCTACAAACGACTCCACTGTCCGATCCGGAGGAGAAGAGAGTGACGCACTTAGGTTCTCGCGACTTGACTCGGACCCGGTCGCCGTAATCGCAGCTGATAGTGGAGCTTCTGACTGGTCTGTCTCACGGAAGATAGTCGCTTCCCCGACACCGACGAAGGTATCACCAGTGGATAACTGCGGTGGTTGTGCGGTGCGGGCGCCGTCATCACTAGCAGAGTCAACTGCTGGACTTCGATCAAAAAGTAACCACACAACAAGTACCGCGCCACCAACCGCCAGTAGCACAAAGCCACCGAACCACCTCGTAAACCATTTAGGTAACGGGGAGTCTTCCCTCTGACTACTGTTGTCCGGTCCAGAGTCACTGGATTGCAAAGAATCGACCAAATCTTTTGACGCCGTGGGCACCGCAGGTGGTTCGGGGTCATCTGTGACGACCGCACTCTCTTCGGAACCTGATGTATTGAGACCTACAGCTCCACCACTGGAAAGTTTCGCCAATTTCTCAGTTTTGCCCTGAGCTCGGTAAAGCTTCGACAGATTTTCTACACTTTTAGCTACAGAGATGTGACCCGGGCCAAGTGCGCGCCTCGCGATACCAAGGGCCCTCCGATACAGAAACTCAGCCTCTTCGGGTCGACCGAGACTGTCACAAACAACACCCAGGTCATTAAGCGTGTTCGCGACATCAGGATGAGATAAACCAAGGTCAGCTTCCTGTAAGCGAAGGAGTCGGCGGAGTGTTCGCTCTGCGGTGTCATAATCTTCGGCGGACGTCGCCTCCGCTGCCACTTTGATCATCTGTGCGATCTGATCAGACTCCGCCATAACACCCCAAACTCACGACCATAAAAACACCCATAGTTGGTCGGAACCGAAACTCACAGCCCGTGTGCTTATACCGCCCAACTCTAGAACATGGCCAAGGCGTTCAGCGGTGACCCAGTCCCTCCTTTGACCGGAAGAGGTGCAGCCACCAACATGAATTCCCATCGGTTCAACTCAGCCGCAGTCTCGGCTAGATCTTCAAGATTCTGATTGTCAAACAAATCAACCCCCATCGCCACAATTGTTAAAATGTGCACCGGAAGCGCTACACCTTCGACCTGTGAAGGCGCGACATCGGCCGCCGCGTCACTCCCGAGAAACGATACGTCTCGAGCCTTCACCCATGGCATCGTGGAAGCGTGAAGTCCCGCCGCGGATTCGGACACGGCCCATGGCCCATGCTCCGCACGCCGGGCCCATCGGCCGGTTCGAATAAAAATTGCATCACCCGGACGAACGGTCACACCAGCCATCTCTTCCCAAGCTTCGAGATCCTCCATATAAATAGGAGTTCCTGGTTCCAGATAAGGGACGCCCTTGAGACGTGGGATGTCAAACAAAACACCCCGAGTGACAATCCCTCCCCTGAGGTTATCGATCGCCGCATTTGAGCAACCGTCCTCCGTGATGGTGTCCTGCGACACGCCGTTGTACATCTTCCCCTTGTACATAATGTGGCAGAGAGCATCCAAGTGACTATGAGAGTAACCGTGATAACTAATACCGTGGCTGTCGCTGACGCCTCCCATAAACGCTGGTTCGGCATCCAAGTCCGGGACCCCAAGCATGCGGTGCTCAAAGGGTCTCGGAACGTCTTCGGCTTCCGTGATCAAAAGCGGTTGCGCCAGTGACACGGTAATTCCCTCAGTCACCAACGAAGTAGCCTCTAACCGCTTCGCAGGAGTAATAAGATTCGCTGCGCCTATCTGATCATCTGGTCCCCAACGTCCCCAATTGGACAACTCTTCGATCAGCCGTTCGATATCCGCCTGTGTGAGATCATGGGATTCAGGAGTCACAACTGGGGGGCTATAATCCGCTACAACCAGGTCAAGTTCATTCAATGACACCGGCATTTCGTCTGCAGCAGGCGTGCATCCCACCAGCACACCGGACAATATCAGCGCGAAACCCTTTATCCAACTCTGAGTGCTCATCAGCATCCTCCCTCTAAACTATACGAGCGGAACCATTTGTCAGTGGAACCGGACACCGCGAAGCGTCAGTTTCCTTCACTGGCAGTTATTTCAGCGATGTCCCGCTCAACACTCTAGTGGATTGTAGTCGGTCGTTCCCGTTCAGGAGACAGTCTCCCTAGATAAAACTTGAATTGATTTCACACACCGCGAGTCAGTTGACCTGGCGACCGCGGTTTCGCCGAGCGAGAAATTTGACGACTGCTGCGGGCGCGACACGAATGCACTACACTCCCGTGACCGGTTCGTTATTAGCTACTTGTTAAATCATGCGCTTTCGGTAAACTCCAACTTCAGAAACTTGAAGCCGACCCTAGGAACGAGAGGAAGAGAACGGATGGATCGACGGATATTTTCATTATTGCTAGCACTTTTTCTTGCCATGTCAATCCAGTCGGGCTCAGCCGATGACCGGTGGCCGCAATTTCGAGGACCTGGGGCGCGGGGGGTCTCAGACGAATCTGGACTGCCCACAAGATGGACTACTACTGAAAACGTGGTCTGGACTGCTGACGTCCCTGGATTCGGGTGGAGTTCACCGATCGTATGGGACGAAACTGTCTACCTCACAACGGTAGTGAGCTCTGAAGCCGTGGAAACACCACTGGGAGGTCTGTACCGAGGCAGTGAAACATGGCGTGCCTCGGAGGCCGAGCATCGGTGGCTCGTCTATGCATTCGATGTTGAGAGCGGTGCCGTGAAGTGGGAAAGGGAGGTGCATCGCGGCACCCCTCCTCGAGGACACCACCTCAAGAACACCTTGGCCTCTGAAACTCCAGTGACTGATGGCGAGTCTGTTTATGCCTACTTCGGCAACGTTGGCCTATTCAGTCTTGACACAAACGGTGTGGTTCAGTGGTCACTTGACATCGACGCTACCGACAACCGTCTGGGTTGGGGTACCGCCGCCTCCCCAGTGCTGTATCGTGACCGTCTTTACATCGTCAACGACAATGATGACCAATCGTACGTATCCGCCGTCAGTAGCGAAACCGGCGCAGAAATCTGGCGAACAGAACGAGATGAAGGAACAAACTGGTCAACGCCATTCATCTGGGAACATGAGTCACGGACCGAACTGGTGACTACTGGCACAAACAAAGTTCGCTCTTACGACCTCGATGGAAACGTCCTGTGGGAACTGACTGGCCTGTCTTCAATCACCGTGCCAACGCCGTTCAGTGCGTTTGGGATGCTCTTCATCAGCTCAGGATATATCGGCGACCAAGAACGACCGGTTTTTGCGATTCGCCCGGGAGCCAGCGGTAACATCTCTTTGCGAGACTCCGAGACCAGTAACGAGTTCATTGTCTGGTCTAACGGACAAGCTGCACCGTACAACCCGTCGCCCCTGATATACGGTGACTACTATTACACACTGCTCGACCGAGGCTTTTTTACCTGTCACGATGCCCGGACGGGCGAAGAAGTGTACGGTCGACAGCGAATCGAGGTCGGAGCTGCGTTCAGTTCATCACCGTGGGCCTACGATGACAAGATTTTCGTGCTAAGCGAGGACGGCGATACCTACGTCATCCAAGCCGGTCCCGACTTCGAAGTCATCGGACGTAATCCTCTGAATGAATTTTCGCTATCGACCCCAGCGATTGCACAGAGCAGTCTATTTATACGAACGCAATCCAAGCTGTACAGAATTTCAGAGAACTCCAGTCGGTAAATCTCGCGGCCTCTTCCGATTGACCATGAAATCCGGAGAGGCCGGCGCACGAGCTTTTTGTATTCTTTTGCAAGCACGCTCTGTCCCCCTCTGTCATTTTGACTTCTAGCCATACTAACTGATACAAAAACTGTGTATCTAGGGTTTAAATCATATATATTTAAATCTTCGGATACGTTTATCGATTGGAGCGTATCAGTTAGCTAAACGAGCAGGCCAGCACATCCGTCATCCTAATTCAGCAAGATGCAATAAGACTACTAGTGCCTTCACTCAAGCCGTTCATACCACTCGCGAAGTGCCCGCCCGATTTCTTCTGGACGGTCTTCTTGCACAAAGTGGAGACCAGAACCTAAATCAACCATCTCCAAGTTCTTGATATGGTCGCGACACCACTGGACCTGCTCTTTCCGGATTAACGCACCTGGCGTCGCGTATAACAACAACTTGGACACCTCCGACGTGGCAAGCCACAATGTGTAGGTGTCAACCAACTGGACAACCTCCTCGGGATGTCCATCGACCGGGATCTCGTTCGGCCATCGCCACACCGGCTTTCGACTCGATGGTTCGATAAATGGCTCACGATAGGCCTGCATCTCGTCGTCCGTCAATTTACGTTGAATCGCACCTGGCAGCACCTGCTCAACAAACACATTCTTGTTCACAATCAAGTCCCATCCCACCTCGGGTGTGCGAAACGCTTGAAAGAGGGGACGCACCGTATGTGGCCACTCTGCCCACGTCATCGACCGAACAATGGCCTCCATGAATGCGACACCCTTGACATTCGTCTCGTGGCGCCGAGCGTAATGGAACCCCAGTGCCGAACCCCAATCATGAATAACCAATGTCACTCGTTGGAGTCCCAGTGCCTCAATAAAACCTTCGACATACCGCACGTGATCCACAAGGCGATACTCAAGGTCCGGTTTGTCTGACTTCCCCATACCAATGAGATCAGGTGCAATTACCCGTGCCCCCGACTCAAGATGCGGCAAGATATGCCGCCAGAGATATGAAGAGGTCGGATTCCCATGCAGAAACAGAATGGGATCGCCGTGACCTCCTTCCACGTAATGCATTTTCGAATCGAGAACGTCAACAAAGTGTGATTCGCAAGACATAGCAACCCACTATCGAAAAACATCCATCAAATGAACCGATCCATTCAACCAGTTCACAGTATTAAAAGGTAGCCAAACCCATGAACGGTGTCGCGGTTCCGTTCGGCACAGGCATGACCGCCCACGACACCATGAATTCCCAGCGCTTCAAACGGGCTGACACTTCTGAGAGGTCCTTGAAATAACCGTTGTCGATTGTTGGGGTTCCCCAAATGGGAATCAGAATGTCATGAATTGGTCGTCGCCAAAATCTCTCGACACCAGACGGTTGAACATCAGCCACAGCATCACTTCCTAGGATGGCGATATCTCGTTCCTTTAACCACGGTAAGACAGACGCGTGAAGTCCCGCGGACTCGCCTGCATAATTCCAAGGACCTTCCTGGTCCCGACGTGCCCACCGTCCAGTCCTAAGAAACACCGCGTCGCCACTTCCGATAGTCACCCCAGAGAATTCTTCCCAGGCTTCAAGGTCTTCCACAAAAATCGGCAAGCGTTTTTCGAGATACGGGACTCCTTTCAACAAGGGAATGTCGATTAAGACCCCACGGGTAACGTAACCAAGTCCCATCTTGTCGATCGACGCCCCACCTTCGCAACCGTTCTCGGTCAAGTTCTGTGGCTTCCCGTTGTAAATGGTGGGGTTCTCACGATCGCTTTGCACGACGTAATGACAAATCGCATCAATATGGGCGTTACCACCATCATGGATTGCAAAACTGATGGCATCAAGGGCTCCCCGCACCTCGCCTGTCTCAGGATCCAGGCCGGGCATCCAATGTCTATTCATTACTCGCATGTTCGAGGTGTCGATACCGGGTTCGGCAAGATTGATTGGGTCTGGAAAGTGGTACAAAGAGACCGAAATACCTTCTTCGACCAATTTCACCGCTGCCTGCGTTTTTTCCTCGGTGATCAGATTAAGCGTGCCTCGCTCATCATCGGGACCCCACCGGCCCCAATTCTTCATCTCCTGCTCCCATGCAAGCATTTGCTCGTGGGTAACCAATTTCTCTGGAGACTGGGTCATCGGGTGAGGTTCAATCGGAACCGATTGGCCGGCACCCGATGCCGGCGGCGTCTCGGAACTCTCCAACACCTGGCAACCACTCCAGGCGACCGCAAATAACAGGACAAATGAGACGAAGAAATAACCATAATTGCGCATATCTGACGAACCTCCGATCGAAACAGGTAAATCCTGACCGATTATTCCATAGTCAATATATATGTACCCGCCCTCGTCATCAGTTCTGACGTATGAATATTTAATCTGATTCGTTATGAGACTAATGACACCGTCATCAAAATCGTCCATCATCAGATATGGCCAGCCTGAAATGGGTGCGTTCCAGTCTCTTAGTGCTTGGGGTTACGCTGGCGCTCAGCGCCACCACAGTCGCGATTCTGGTAATCGCGTTCGGCATGCGAATTGAGATGACCGGCAACGGTCTCCGTCCAGCATTCCTCTTTGACGACCCAGAAGAACACTTCAGTCAACTTGAAGAGAACCGAGCTCAACACTACTCACACTTGCTTCCGGCGGCTTCGATTGCCCCCGACTCAGGAAACACCGGCGGTCCCTACTGGACGAACTTCCGAGGCCCGACCAGGGATGGACGTTACACACAGACCGCAATCAGAACCGATTGGCCATCAGATGGTTTGACGCCACAGTGGCACCAACCCATCGGAGGCGGCTACGCATCATTTGTCGTCGCCGAAGGCCGTGCCATAACGATTGAACAACGTCGTGACAAAGAAGTCGTCACAGCCTATGACATCCAGACCGGCCGAGAACTCTGGAATCATGCGTGGGCGGCTGAATTTAAGGAATTTCAAGGTGGTCCAGGACCTCGTGCGACGCCGACTTGGCACAACCGGCGAGTCTATGCCCTCGGGGCAACTGGTTACCTGTGGAGCTTAGATGCTGCCACTGGCAACGTCATTTGGAGTCGTAATATTCTCGAAGACAGTCACGCCACTAACCTGCAATGGGCCATGGCTTCCTCACCCCTCGTCATCGATAATTTGCTGATCGTCCAACCGGGTGGCCAAAACGGATGGTCCGTCGTCGCATACGACCTCGGCACCGGTGATGTGGTTTGGCATACGCTTAACGATCTCCAGTCGTATACATCACCGATGCTTGCCACGCTTGCAGGCCAACGACAGGTGATAGTCGTGACCGCAGATCGGGTAGTTGGTCTAGAAATTCAAGATGGCCGCCTTCTCTGGGAGTATCCGTGGTCTCCGTCGATGGTTCCCAATATCGCACAACCCATACTCGTCGGTGACACACAGTTGTTTCTCTCCGCATCCTATGGCCATGGCGCTACGCTGCTCAACTTCGTTAACGACGGCAATCATATCTCCGCCGAACCGGTCTGGCAGAACAACCGAATGAAGAATCGTTTTAGCAGTTCCGTGCTGCACGAAGGCTACATTTACGGGCTTGACGAATCGATTCTTGCCTGTATCGATGCCGCGACTGGCGAACTACAGTGGAAAGGTGGTCGGTACGGGTATGGTCAACTTCTCTTGGCCGGCGACCATCTCGTCGTGTTAACGGAAGATGGCGATCTGGTGCTGGTCTATGCCAACCCATATGGCCACGACGAGATTGCCCGTACGACGGCGATTGAAGGTAAAACGTGGAACGTTCCGGCTCTCGAAAATGGCCAGCTCCTTGTCAGGAATGCGAGAGAAATGGCTGCGTTTGATCTCGGACTTGAATAACCGTATCCCCCAAGGCACTGCAACAAGCGAAGGCTAAAACTCCACCCCGGCCAGTAGCGATGTCCGTGATAAGATTTCGTCTGGTTCGAAGCTGACCGTAAGTTTGAGTGCGCCTGTAGCTCAGCTGGATAGAGCGCCGGGCTTCGAACCCGTAGGTCGGGGGTTCGAGTCCCTCCGGGCGCGCCATCTTCTCGTCTGTGGCAGACGTTACTGTTTTGCGTGTCACACCATTAGCGGCGATGCCATGACGACCGTTGTAGATGTAGGTTAGTGTCGCTGCGCCCGTAGCTCAGCTGGATAGAGCGCCTGCCTCCGGAGCAGGAG
>CEUS01038754.1_pt1 | contig 24681 bp, 28 predicted proteins | sample 427031 | NCBI WGS metagenome assembly CEUS01 (sample SAMEA2622837, study PRJEB7988) | marine metagenome | biome: marine biome (ENVO:00000447); feature: marine epipelagic mixed layer (ENVO:xxxxxxxxx); material: "saline water (ENVO:00002010), including plankton (ENVO:xxxxxxxx)" | depth 140 m | reverse complement strand
CCCCTATTTTAGTTATAGAACCGTACTCTTACGTATAACTACGCATCAAAGGACAGGAAGAATTCGTATGGGTGCGGTCGTAATCTAACTGGATCTACATCATTTTCCCTTCTAAAGTTTATCCATGCCGAAATTACATCTTCAGTAAACACTCCACCTTTTAACAGGAACTCATGATCTTCTTCCAATGCATTTAACGCTTCTTCTAAACTACTAGGAACTTGAGGCAATTTTGCTAACTCGTCTGCAGGTAAGTCGAACAGGTCATGTTCTAATGGTTCTCCAGGTTCATAACCCTTTTCAATTCCGTCCAGACCTGCCATTAGCATAGCTGCAAATGTTAAATACGGATTACAGGTTGGATCTGCTGATCTGAATTCAACTCTCTTGGCCTTAGGACTTTGAGAATACATAGGAATTCTACATGCAGCGGACCTATTTCTTGCTGATAATGCGAGAATAGTTGGAGCTTCAAACCCTGGGGTCAATCTCTTGTATGAGTTGGTAGTTGGAGCAGCAAGAGCCATCAACGCTTTTCCATGCTTTATTAATCCACCAATATAATTAAGTGCTAATTTAGATAATCCTGCATATTCATCACCTGCAAACAAAGGCACTCCATCTTTCCAGATAGACTGGTGGGTATGCATGCCAGTACCATTATCCTCGAAAATAGGCTTCGGCATAAAAGTCGCAACTTTGCCGAATTCTTTTGCGACGTTTTTAATTACATACTTATATGCCATTACATTATCAGCTGTTTTTAATAGTTCATCAAATACAATATCGATCTCTCCTTGACCAGCTGTAGCTACTTCATGATGCTGTTTTTCAACTGCAATACCAAAAGCACTTATTAAAGTTCTGACCATCTCGCTCCGCATTTCTTGCTGAGTATCCGCGGGAGGAGCTGGAAAGTACCCACCTTTATGAGTCGGTCTCGCGCCTTTGTTTAAAGTCGTACCATCAAGCATGGTATCAGCACCCGAGTTCCATATACCTTCGTCTGAATCAATGTGGTGAAATCCATGATTTGCCCCATAGCTAAACTGAACAGAATCAAATACGAAAAATTCCACTTCTGGTCCCCAGAATGAACCATCTCCGACTCCTGTAGTCTTAAGATAAGCTTCAGCTTTCTTAGCTATATTCCTTGGGTCCCTAGTGTAATCCTCTCCAGTCAATGGATCTCGTATATCTGCAATAATAGTAACTTGCCCTTTGTAAAATGGGTCAACTTTTGCAGTAGAGGCATCTGGAACTAACAGCATATCGGATTCATCGATAGTTTGAAATCCTCTAATGCTAGACCCATCAAAACCTGTACCATCAACAAATAATGAATCTACTACTTCGCTTATCGGAGCTGATACATGCTGCCAAGTACCAGGTAGATCTGTAAATTTGATATCTAAAATATCACAATCATTGTCTTTCATTAGCTTCAATACCTTGGAAGCTTCATTAGCCATAAGAAATCCTCCTTTCTTAACAATATACTAGTGACTCTAATCGCAGGAGAGATGCTAACACACATTCATTACAATTATGTTACAAACATCCCATAACTATTAGAGCCACTAAACCACATGGATCGTATTTACCAGATGTTACCTGTTATAGGCAATTTCTCCATGTTGGTTATGATCCAATCCTTCTTCTTCTTCTTCACTTGAAACTCTTAATCCAATCGTATACTTGATTGCCAAAAGGATTAAAGCAGTGAGTACAAAAGCCCACACCCAAGTAACTACGATACCAATCACTTGCACTGTAAGCTGATTCCAATAATCAGCACTAAATACTTCTGGCATGCCTGCAGCTGCAAAGCCCACTCCAGCGAATAGTCCAGTAGCTAAAGCACCCCAGGTACCGCCCATACCATGAACTCCCCACACTGCTAGTGCATCGTCTACTCCTAGTTTCAACAGTAATTCAATGCTTAAGTAACAAATCACTCCAGCACCTAAGCCTATAAATATAGCGGCGATTGGGCCTACAACTCCACAAGCAGGTGTTATAGCAACCAAGCCAGCTACCGCTCCAGATGCAGCACCAACTGCACCAGGTTTCTTGCCCATAATGACAGACATTACAAGCCACATTACTAATCCGGAAGCTGCAGCGATATTAGTCACTACGAATGCATTCACAGCGAATTCGTCTGCTGCCAAAGCACTACCTGCATTAAACCCGAACCAACCAAACCAGAGCAAACCAGCTCCCAATATAATCATGGGAAGATTATGTTCCGATGCATCATGTTTGACACCTTGTGCATTTCTGAATCCTAATCTAGGACCAACAATCAGAGCGGCGGCTAGAGCGGCTATGCCTGAGTTTATATGTACTACCGTTCCACCAGCAAAGTCCAAAGCCCCCATTTCAAACAACCATCCTCCTGAAGCCCATACCCAGTGAGCTACTGGGGCATAAACTATAGTTAGCCATAAGACAACAAAGATGGCATACGATGAAAACTTCATCCTCTCTGCGAACGCACCGGTAATTAAAGCAGGAGTTATGATTGCAAACATGCATTGAAATATCATAAAGAGCTTATCTTCGGCACTTTCAACACCAGCTAGCGCTAAATGATCTAATCCTCCTACAAAACCTGAAATGCTAGTACCAAAAGCAATGCTATATCCCCATAGTACCCATACTATGGTGCATAGTCCCATTGCTACAAAACTATGCATTATAGTTGTGACCGCATTCTTGCGACTCACCATGCCACCATAAAAAAATCCTAATCCCGGTGTCATCAAAAGTACAAGTGCTGAACACGTTAATATCCAAGCCATATCGGCATTCATATCATTCCTCCAAAATGGAAATTTCATGGTAAGGGTAGAAGTTCTAGATTACGACTGAATTACAAATTTATTACAAGTTTGTAACATTGCTATTACATATTTATTTCAGCTCATAAGAGATAGGATTGAACTAGTCACCATATATGTTGTTATATGTATATCTCTGATAAACTAGAACTAACACAATTGGGGGAAATTATGACAACCATTGATGACTTGCAAAACGACTATACTGATCTTGAATTCGAAATAGATATAAAACCTGAAGAATCTATCCGTTCAGACATCTTACTCACATTTCAATATGATTACCCCAACAGCCAAGCCACTATCGAACTCGACACAGATGAATTTACCGCAGTATGCCCTTGGACAGGATTACCTGATCTAGGAACACTGCAAATTTCCTATGTTCCGTCCGATGCTTTAATAGAACTTAAATCTCTAAAGTACTATCTACTCTCCTTTAGAGACGTGGGAATTGTTCAAGAACACGCCGCCAACCGAATCCTGAATGATTTAGTGGAACTCACAAAACCAAAATCAATGAGTCTCTCATTAACCTATCAAACCCGCGGAGGCATCAACACAACTGTGAAAGCCAGTTTCCCAGACCCTAATTAATGAAATTACAGATCCAAACTCATGTGGATCTGTTCTTTATTTTCACCATCAGCAATAAGTCCTATGCCAATCCACCAATGTTTACCTTGACCTCTGCGCTTACGTTCAAATCCAAATTCTCTTAATCCTATGCCAAAACCTCTCTGAGACAATGGTGCGATTCCTGCACCAGATGCCCACGTTTCATATGAATCAAACAAGGAACCCGCCAATGACATCGAAGAATCGCTGATGTCGCATTGTTCCATTATGAAATCTTTAAGATGCTCATATTGCGCGGAACGTTTTCTCGACTTTAGGCGTAGTTCGTTCGGGATATATGTGATGGTAGTTTCAGCTGTTTTCTCAGCAGTTTTTATAATTTCCAAAGCATTCTGTAAAATCAGAACAAAACCTTGAATTCCTCCGAATTGTTCCCAATCTATAGGAGTACCATCAATTTCTCGTGCATCGAAACGCCTATATGGGTTATAGGTCTCGTACACATTACAAAATTCCATGGAGCATTCCCATACAGGGTTCATAGGATCAGCAATGAATGATTGCCCAAGTAACGCTATGATTACCCTAACATATCTAACATTGATATCTTCTTCAGTCACAGGATGGGTTACAAACATGCTCCTAAATATTGCATCAACCTCAACTGCTGTAAATGCAAATGTAGCTTTAAAGTTGTTTCTCACCGCCGGCTGAATAGCACCATATGGCGAATGTCTACTCTCTTCACGCATGTTTGCCTGATCAAACGGGTTCCAATTTCGCGGAAGAAAAGAGAAATTATCCAGAATAAGCCTTCCATTGTTTGCTGTTTCTAATATGGATAAAGACAGATAAAAATTCCGGAGTAAAGCTTCTATCCTATCTGATAACTTCATATCAATATATTGAACACCTATATAATTTGTTTACTACTCATCCAAATTCATTATGACTTTGATTATATTATCTTCTCGTTGTTCATACATGTCATATGCATTTTGCACGTCAGAAAATCCCATTCTGTGAGTTATAAGGGGAGCAGGATCGCACCAGCCGCGCTCTCTAAGAGACACAATGTCTTGTATCTGACCTATAGGATCTAAGCTGCGAGCTCCAGTAGTAGGTATAATAGTCGGTTGCAAATTCATCAATGTATTATGCTCTACAGGTACCAAAGCATCACTTTGTATACCAAATACAATTACAGTCCCAAACTGGCGTACATTATTAAAAGCAAGATTGAGAGTGTCAGGATATCCAGCTGCTTCTACGGTGATGTCAGCTCCTTGCCCATCGGTCAATTCTTTAATAGCTTCACTCAGGTCTTCTTTGTCAGGATTGATAGTGTGCGTAGCACCAAACGTCTTAGACTTTTCCAATCTATAATCCAAAGGATCCACCACAATAACTTTACGAGCTCCCATTCTAGAGACAAGCATTGTAAAACTCAGACCTATACTTCCTTGACCAAATATGACCACATTCTTACTTAATACGCTTCCCATTTTCCTACATGCATAAAGAACTGTGCCCGATGGTTGACACATCAACCATTCGTCTATAGGTCCTTGCTCAGGAAGCATAATCATTCTCCCAGGATCCGAAACAATATATTCCTGCAGTCCTCCCGTCCCTGGTCTGGCTATTACTATCACTCTTTGGCCTTCTTGAATTCGGTCAGTTCTGCTTTCAACGACTACTCCAGCTAATTCATGACAAGGCAAACCTGGATCCATTGGATATGCAGACTCATCTTTTATTGGGCCATAATGATGCCTTATATCACTACCACACACAGAAACTCTTTCTAATTTCACCAAACATTCCCCATCTAATGCCATAGGCTGTTCAACATCGATAAATTCAAAATGTTTAGGTGCCGTCAATCTAGCTGCTTTCATAATTCACTCCAAAACTGTTGAATTAGTGCATAATACATTCAAACTATAATAAATATCAAACCGATACTCATTTTAGCAAGTTTGACACCTTAAAGTGTTAACTGTAGCCTGTAAAAAAATTGGGGTCAAAGTCATATGGGAAACAGTACAAATACGATACTCTGTAGCAAATCAAATAAGGTTACAACCGTAACAATTAACCGACCTAGGTATCATAACTCTATTACTGCAGATATGTGGGAAGAGCTTACAAATACACTATCTACATTAGATGAAGACCAAGAAACTCGATGCATCATCATAACAGGAAGAGGAGAAAATGCCTTTTCCGCAGGTGCTGACATACAAGAATTCCAAACACAAAGAATAGATTCAAAAACAGGATATTCTTATAACCAGAAAGTAGACAAGTTGCTTAGCACTATAAGGACACTTCAGACACCAATAATAGCTATGATCAATGGTATAGCCGCAGGGGGTGGCTGTGAGATATCAGTAGCATGTGATCTAAGAATCGCTTCAACTAACTGCAGAATTGGTATACCTGTAGCTCGGCTTGGGATTACAATAGGACATACAGAAATGAAAAGTCTGGTGGAGTTAGTAGGAAGAAGCACTGCTCTATATATATTACTCAGCGCAAACCTACTTGATTCAACAGAGGCTTTAAGAGTAGGTTTAGTGAATCAAGTCGTGCCACAAGAAGATTTACAAAATGTTACGAACAAACTAGCCCTGCAAATTGCAGAATTAGCACCTTTGTCTCACTCGGTTAACAAACAAACTCTTAACCAAATTTACGAGATTCCTAATCTGGAAAACCTAAACGAACAACAAAAAGCATTACCCTTGAACCAATTCGATACTGATGATTACAAAGAAGGATTCAACGCTTTCCTAGAAAAAAGGAAACCCGAATTTAAAGGCAAATAATTAATTAAGTGATCTGCTTTGTCAAACAAGAAAACTAAAATACGTGCTGATGTCCTCATGGTACAAACCAACCTTGCAGAGACACGACAAAAAGCTCAAGCCATGATCATGCAAGGATCTGTATACGATCCTTCGGGCAAAATTTTAAAGGCAGGCACATTACTAGATCCTGAATACGAACTAATAGTTAAAGAACAATTGCCGTACGTAAGCAGAGGCGGTGTGAAGATTGCTCATGCGTTAGAGTATTTTGATATTGATCTAAAAGGACTAACTATACTTGACGTTGGAGCATCTACAGGAGGCTTTACTGACTGCGCATTACAACACAATGCCAGTCACGTATATGCGTTAGATGTAGGCCATAGCCAGATACACTACAGTCTTGCGAAAAACAGTCAAGTTACCGTCATAGAAAAAACTAATGCTAGATACCCTTTCGAACTTCCTTGCAAAGTAGATTTTATATGTATAGATGTCTCTTTCATTTCTACTAAGTTAATAATCCCTGAAGTAATTTCCCATTTGAATCAACGAGGGAAACTATTATCTCTAATAAAACCTCAATTCGAAGCAGGTCGAGATGCTGTAGGCAGAGGAGGAGTTATAAAAGATCCAAAGGTTCATGAACAAGTCCTGAATGACTTCATTTCTTGGTGTGAATCTGAAAGTTTTGACTTAATCGGAACTTGCGAATCTCCCATCTTAGGAAGGAATGGGAATAAAGAGTTCTTCGGACTATTAGCAAATTAACAAATAAATAGGAGTTTACACATGAATATTGAAAGTATCGCCAACACATTAATCAATTCTAACCAAACGGTCTCTGTAGCTGAAGCATGCACTTGCGGACTCTTAGGAAGTAAATTAGGGTCAGTATCTGGCAGTTCTAAATATTTTCCTGGTGGTGTTGTTGCCTATACAGGTGGACTCAAAGAAAGTATTTTGGGAGTTCCTAACCACATTGCAGACCAATATGGTACCGTTAGCGAAGAAATGGCAGTTGCTATGGCCGAAGGAGTTTTAAATCTGACCGACACTGACTATGCACTTTCAACTACTGGCGTGACAGGCCCTAACGCAGGTAGATCTGGGCATCCCATCGGTACTTTTTGGATTGGATTCGCAGCGAAAGATGGCAGGAGAATTGCAAAAAAAGTGCAAATAGATTCTGACAGAAACGGTAACAAAGATGGAGCGGCAGACGCGGCCTTAGATTTGCTAAGTGAAAATATTGCTATAGATAGCTAGGAGAGCAACATGCAAATAACTGAACATGTATATAGTACACATATAGAGGAAGACCCAAACACATTCGGGGCAATGCATCCTGGCGGAACTCAAATTTATTTCGTAGGAGATCCAACCAAAGAAATGGTTGTGATTGATTCAGGTGAAAATTATCGGCACTGGACAAACCAAATCATTGAATATCATACTGAGTTAGGAAGCCCCACGATAAATGCAATATGCATTACACACGGACATGGAGACCACATAGGAGGATTAGATCGATTACAGGAGTATTTTAACTGCACTGTAAGATGCCATCCCAAGCTCGCCCCTTTCTTAGCACACAAACTTAATTCAAACCCTGTAACTAATACAGTGCAAAAACTTAAATCAAACGAAATTATACAAGTCAATGATAAAACAACTCTTAAAGCTGTATTTACACCTGGTCACGAAGATGATCATATCGTATATCATTTAAAACAAGACAAAGTACTGTTTAGTGGAGACACAATTCTAGGAAATTCTACCGGTAGCGTAAGAAATCTTAATCAATACATTAGTTCGCTAAGAAAAATGTTAAACCTCAAACCTGACATAATTTGTCCAGGTCATGGTAATACCGTTTCCAATGCAACACATCGTATACAATTTTATCTTCATCACAGACTGGAAAGAGAAAAACAAATCATTACGGCAATTAAGGAAGGCTGTGCTACAGTAGAGCAAATCGTGGATTCAGTATATCCAAGAAATCTGAGAAAAAATTTACGCGCAGCAGCAGCAAGGAATGTTGAAACTCATCTAAATAAACTCATAGAAGAGAAGTTGATTCTCAAGAATGAATCAACTTATTCGCCAATTTAACAATAATCTAAAGAAGAAATAATATGTTTGACAGAAATAATACTCGGCGCCCATTCTTACCAATCGGATGCAGTGCTCTCATAATCTTGGTTGGAGCGATTCTAGCCCTAACCCCTATAATTGAAATCATCGCCCAGATACTCGGATATATATTAATACTACTTGGTATCGTTCTACTCACATTCAATTTAGTTAAGAAATTATTTCTTTAACTAGTAAAGGAACTGCTGTTGCTCTGGATATTAATAGCGTGCCTATCTGCGTTTTTAATGGGGATAGTAAATGTCTTTGACAAAATAATTCCAACTAAATTTAGTAGTCACTACAAAACTTATCCTCTTAGTATAGGAGTTATCGGACTTCCCATCACTTTAGTGTTACTTATTGTTGTCATTCCCTTCAGCCATACGACTCTCTCAGGAGTAATGTTGATAATATCATCGGGCTGCCTTTTTGGATTGCATGCCACTATAATACTCAGAGCGCTATATGCGACAGAAGCCTCCCGACTTTTCCCTGTTGTCCATACTCATCCATTATTCACAGCTTTCATCGCATTCTTCCTTCTTGGTGAATTTCTGTCACTATTTCAATGGATAGCAATACTTATAATTATGTCAGGAGTGGTAGTCATATCAATAAATCCATCAAAGGGAAGATCAGGAAACGGACTTTTATTGAAAGCACTCCTGCCCATATTAGTAAGCAGCGCTATATTAGGGACATCTAATGCGGTTCTGAAACCAGCACTAGAAAGTTCTTCTGTGATACTAACGCATGCGATTCGCCTCATAATCCTATTTCTGATACTTATTGCGTTCAACTTAAACAAAACGACTTGGGCAGACATTACAATCTGGTGGCGACACAAGAAAGGTGCTTTGGGACTAGTAACAACAAATGAACTAATCGCTCAAGTCGCTTTAATTGCTTCAGTTTGGGCTATATCCCTCGGACCAGTTTCTTTAGTGTCCGCTATTCTCAGCGCATCAGGACTTGTCACAGTCGCTACTGTTCTTATACTAGGGAAATACGTCAATTCTATTGTGAACGAAGATATAACTTTATCAAGTATAAGCTTTAAAATTTGTGGTACTTTGTTCATTATAATCGGAGTGATTGTAATAACTCTGACAGGAACTAGTTAGAATTATTCTCTTTCTAGCAACTCAATTCGGACGTTTTCAGGCCCCCTAACGAATGCAATTTTTACTCCAGGCCTAATCTCGTGTGGCTCCACAACAATTTCAGCTCCTTTAGATCTTAGTTCTTCTACCGCACCGAAAACATCATCCACTTTAAAGCCAAAATGATCGAGACCTAGATATGGAGTGCCAGGACTGTTTGGGAGATCCAAATCTTCGGGAACTGCCGCAATAAATATAGCCAAACCATTAATATCTAAATCAATACGACTTTGACCGTCTGATTGCACAGATTCAATAACCTCCGCATCAAACATTTTATTAAAATATTCCGCCATTCCCTTCGGATCCTTGCTTCTTATATGTATATGGTCATATGAAAATGTAGCTTTCATAACTACCCCCTTAATATTGGCTAATATTCACTTCATTTAAATTGACTCATAAATTGTGATGGTGATAATATCAGCTTCAAAGTTAATATAGCATCTTTGGCACACATGTTTAATAGGGAAGATGGTGAAAGTCCGTCACGGTTGCGCCACTGTAAACACAATATAGAGTCTGAAGCCACTGTCACGATTTCGGGAAGGCTTCAAGGTGACCTCGTGTAAGTCAGGAGACCTGCCAAAGAAACAGTCTGACATTCTGCGCATACAGAATCAGGGCCCGTATAAAGCACTTGTCAGATGGCAAGTGCTTTAATCATTTATAAGGATTTAGATGAAAAACAAACCTAAAATAAGTGCGTTGATATGTGTCGATCCTGCGAGATGTTTACGGAAAACGGTTGACAATAAAACACCTCTAGACATTCTATGGGATCTGAAGCAAGCTTTTGATTCGTCAGATGAAGTAAATGTTACACCTTGCAAATGCATATTTGGATGTACATATGGACCTCGTATGGATGTTATTAATCACGAGACCAAAGAAAAAACTGTTTACGGATCAATAGATGGGAAAGTGGAAATATCTGTCAGAGGAATTGTAGATATGAATAAGATACCTGATAACCCTCAAGACTTGATAAGACACTCAAATATTAGTAAGGATAAAGGATAATTCCATGGGAGGAATAGTAATAGCAGGAGTCAAAAGCGGAGTAGGCAAAACAACCATTGCCACTGGTATTATGGCTGCACTAACTCGTGCTGGCCATAGTGTACAGCCATTCAAAGCAGGTCCTGACTACATAGATCCTTCATATCATACGTCTGTTTGCAACAAGGTTAGCCGAAATTTAGATTCTTGGATGCTAGACGAAAAAGTAATCATTGAACTTTATAATAGATCATCCTCAAAAGCAGATATTTCCATTATTGAAGGGGTAATGGGGCTTTTTGATGGACACTCTAACCTGAACGAAGAAGGTTCAACCGCTCATGTATCTAAACTACTAAATCTTCCAGTGATACTTGTATCTGACGCCAGTAAAGTAGCAAGGAGTATAGCTGCAGAAATATTAGGATTTAAACTCTTTGACCCGAAAGTAAAAATAGCTGGAGTGATCCTAAATGGAGTCAGCAGTGAACGACATCTAGAATTCTGCAAACCACAAATTGAAGAAACAACCGGTATTCCGGTTCTAGGATATATGCCTCGTAGACCTGAACTAATACAACCAGAGAGACATCTAGGCTTGATTCCGACAGTCGAAGGAACCGTAGCAAACGAATGGGTTGACTGCCTAGTTCAGCAAATCAAAACATCCATTAATTTAAACAAAATAATCGCAATATCCAAAGAAGCACATCAGGTGCGGAGTGAACCTTTAATTTTTCCTGATAACAATATCGATCCAGAAGTCAAAATAGCCATCGCACAAGATCATGCTTTTAATTTCTATTATCAAGATTCACTAGACTTATTATCCGCTTGGGGCGCGGAATTAATACCATTTAGCCCGATATTAGATACTAAACTGCCGGAGGATTGTGATGGCATTTACATTGGTGGAGGCTTCCCAGAAGTATACGCTGAAGAACTCGCAGCAAATCACCTTATGATGAATTCAATTAAGAAAGCCTCTGATCAAAACACTCCCATTTATGCGGAATGTGGCGGATTAATGTATTTGGGAAAAGATATTATTACTGAAGATGGAACCAATCTTCCTATGTCAGAAGTCTTCCGCTACCAGTCTATGATGACTAACGCTAAACTGACTCTAGGGTATCGAGAAATCCAATCTAAAATCCACAACCCCATATTACAAAAAGATCAATCAACTAAAGGACACGAATTTCACTGGTCATACTTAAATGAAGAACCTGCTGAAAAACAAGTTATGTACAAGATATTGAACCAATCTGACCGGACAGAAGGTTTCCATAAAAACAAAACATATGCCTCATATATTCATATACATTTAGCCAGCAATCCAAATCTAGCGCAAAATTTCATACAATTCTGTAATACTAAGTAGAGGTAAAAATGACTACAAATGACCCAAGTACAACCCCCCAGTCTGTGACTGGGCCCAGAATCAATAAAGGCCTAGTCATAGTGAATACCGGCACAGGCAAAGGTAAAACTACAGCGGCTATGGGAGTCATGTTCAGAGCATGGGGCCGCGGAATGAATGTGATAATGATGCAATTCATAAAACATTCAACCGCAAATTTCGGCGAACAGAGAGCTGCGAAAAAACTAGGAATAACAATGAAAGCAATGGGAGATGGTTTCACTTGGAGGTCTAAAGACTTAGATCAAAGTGCAGAGTTAGCAAAAGCTCATTGGGAAGATTGTAAAACAATCATTTCCAGCAATGAGTATGATCTCTTGATATTAGATGAATTCACATATCCAATGCATTACGGTTGGGTAGATGTTGATGAAGTGATAGAAACTCTTAAGAGTAAACCGGAAATGCTGCATATCATAATTACTGGCCGCAACGCACCTGAAAAGCTGGTTGATTATGCTGATTTAGTAACAGACATGACTTTAGTGAAACACCCTTATAAAGAAGGAATAAAAGCTCAACCAGGAATAGAATTTTAATATGATAAATATCAACATAGAACCGTTAAACAGTGAGGCTCAAGATCAAGCACGATCTCGTCAAAACACACTCACAAAACCTCCTGGAAGCTTAGGGAAATTAGAGGAGCTTTCCATCCAATTAGCGGGAATCTACAAGGATCCATTGCATAAGATTGAGAAGAAAATGACGATTGTAGCCGCTGGAGATCATGGTGTCGTGGATGAAGGAGTTAGTCAGTACCCACAAGATGTTACCGCACAAATGGTGCTAAATTTCTTAAGTGGCGGTGCAGCTATAAACACTATTTCAGGAAACTCTCAATCGGATATCATAGTAGTGGACACTGGGGTTATATCTGAATTGCCTAGCCACCCACAATTGCGGTCCATGAGAATCGCTTCAGGTACAGAAAACTTTGCACGACGATCAGCCATGACTGTAGAACAAGCAGAAACATGTATTAATAACGGAATAGAATTAGCAAGCGAACTTTCGCTGCAAAATATAGACTTAGTAGCTTGCGGAGAAATGGGAATTGGGAATACTACAGCAGCGAGCGCCATTACTGCAGTTATTTGTGATCAAAGAGCAGAATATGTAACAGGAAGAGGCACTGGTATAAATGAGGAATCCTTGAACCTAAAGATAAATGTCATAGGTAAAGCTATAAAATTACATAATCCAAATCCTACCGATGGAATAGACGTTTTGCATAAAGTAGGTGGATTTGAAATCGGATTCTTAGCAGGAGTGATGCTAGGTTGTGCAAGTAATAACATAGCCGTTTTAATCGATGGATTTATATGCACTGCAGCAGCATTAATAGCATCAACAATAAACCCCAGATCCAAAGAATACATGCTCGGATCACACCAGTCAGTAGAGCCTGGCCATGTGATAGCTCTAGAACACCTAGACATAGAACCTTTATTAAATTTAAATTTGAGACTAGGAGAAGGCACCGGAGCTGCTTTAGTAATGCCAATAGTAGAGGCTGCAATGAAATGCCTAACCGATATGGCCACATTCGGTGAAGCAGGAGTGTCTGATTCTTCATAATGATGCTAATCATTAAATCTTTCATTTTGTCATTTTCTTTTTTAACTTGGATTCCAACCCCAAAGAAACTCAACTACTCAAATGAGGAATTCAGTTTTTCTAAATCTTTTTACCCTGTAGTTGGATTATCAATTGGTTGCATATGTTATTTAATATATTGGAGTTTAGAATTTTATTTTCCTCATTATGTAACCGCAGGGTTTATTTTAATGTTTCTCACTTTCGCTACTCGATTTCTCCATTTAGACGGATTCATGGACTGCATGGATGGCTTTTTTGGAGGTCATAATTCAGAACGCAGGCTGGAGATAATGAAAGATCCCCACGTAGGAGCATTCGGAACGGTCGGGGTTATCGTACTCTTACTAATTAAATTCTCATTAATCTTCTATGCGCTAGAATCAGGCACAAGTTTATATGTCATGATAATGTTTCCTGTTTTTTCTAGGTGGGCAATGGTACTCGCACTGGTAACTTTCAAATACATAAGGCCTATGGGACTTGGTAGCTCATTCCAAACAGAAAAAACTAGAGTGTCTTTTATAATCGCAAATGTATTAACGATAGGCATTGCGATCCTATTGACCACTTCATACCTAGCACTTATACCTATTCTGTTGGTGGGATGCTGGACTATTGCATTCGGATATCTAAGTAAGAAATTATTAGGAGGAGGATTAACTGGCGACTGTTATGGAGCAATCAATGAAACCTCAGAAGTCATTGGTATGATTACACTTCTGATATTATTCAATACCAATGGATTGCTAGGATGATTATCTGAATGTCTGTTTTACTAGATATCGATTCCTCTGTTTTGGTTATATTGGTCGCATCATTGGCGGTCGACTTAATTATAGGTGAATGGCCTGCCAAAATTCATCCTACAGTATGGATAGGGAATATAATTAGTAAGATATCTAAGCCATTGCCACGTACAGGAAACAAATCTGTCATATGCGGGATTATCCTAGCCATATGCCTTCCTACAGCTATACTGATTTCAACATGGGTTCTACTAGTATATTTGAAAAATTTGAATCAGTGGATATATATATTAGTATCTATATACTTCCTAAAAAGCTCTTTTTCTCTACGACTCTTAGGATCCACTAGCCTCAAAATATCCAATACAATTAAATCATCAGGCTTGGAAAGATCCCGTAAAGATTTAAAAGCATTAGTTAGCAGAGATCCTAGCCAATTAACGGAGCAGCAAGTTCTTGCCGCAACTATCGAATCCGTATCAGAAAATACTTCAGACAGTGTTATAGCCCCATTACTTATGTTTGCAATATTTGGGGTAGCTGGGGCATTAGCCTATAGAAGTATCAACACACTCGATAGCATGATAGGTTATAGAGGTGAATTCGAACTTCTAGGTAAAGGATCAGCAAAATTAGACGACATAGTTAATTGGATACCTTCCAGGTTGTCTGGGGTATTAATCGTATTGTCTTCTATTTTCCTTCCTGCACAAAAGTTTTTACCTAGTCTTAGCATAATGTTAAAACATCACAAGAAAACAGAAAGCCCAAACGCCGGTTGGCCTATGGCAGCTATGGCAGGGGCATTAGAAATCGAATTAACAAAACCAGGACATTACAGTTTAGGCAAAGCAAAACATCCAATCTCACATAACGATATCAGGAATTCAGTAAAGTCCCTATATTCCTCTTCATTAATATTCGTGTTGATCATCTCAGTTATTATTGTCAGCAGGGTTTACTAAAATGGAATTAATTTCACAAATCATTACTTTACCGAAAGAAGAAACTCAATATTCCAAAGCAATCCACGGAGGCACCAATATATTGGAATCCCGTGAGTTAAACTATGGAGAGGTTCTAGATTTCAGCGCCAGCATATCTCCAATTAACATCTCTTCTCAAATCTTAGAGATAAGTCAAAAATTAGACTTATCTCAATATCCCGATCCAGATTGTTTGCTTTTAAAGGAAAAAATAACAGAAGGTTTAAAACAATACTCTCTCTCTCCTACCAATATATCTATTGGGAATGGTTCAACCGAACTAATTTATGCTATAGCATCTGCGTTTCTGAACAAAACTAACACGCTCACAAGTAGATCCTTAATTTTTCATCCTACTTATGGAGAATATTTTGCTGCCAGTTCTCTACACAAAGCAGAAATTTCACTAATCACCCCTAAATACATCAATCCAGGCTGGGAATGGGAATGGGAATTAGCCCACAATTTCATACAAGAACACAATCCAAACCTAATATTCTTATGCAACCCCAATAATCCCACTGGGAACTATTTCAGCAAATCCCAAATAGTCCAACTACTAGAAGTAATAAAAAATACCTCATCAATACTAGTAGTAGACGAAGCCTATATTGATTTCGTGACTGATCACAAAGTGCTGTACGATTTAATACTGGAATACAAACTGATTCTTTTAAGGTCACTAACGAAATCATACGGAATAACCGGACTGAGGCTTGGATATAGTCTTGCTAATCCTGAAATCACTTCACAAATCAATCAATATATCCCACCCTGGTCAGTAAATACTTTGGCGCAAAATGCCGGAATCCATCTTTTCTCAGGGAATAACTACATACAAACAGGGAAAGAGATGATTGATGAGTCTAAAAACTATCTAATACATGCATTAACGGAACTAGGCTATACTGTTGAACCCTCAAAAGCCAATTTCCTACTATTCAAAGTCACAAATGCCCAGAAAATGCGGGACGCCCTAATAAGTAAGAACATCATAATACGAGATTGCACTAGCTTTGGGCTACCTCAACACGTTCGAATAGGCATCAGGTCAATATCAGATTGCGAAAAACTAATCGAAGCAATCCATGAAATAACATAAAATTGCTATACTAAACAAAAAGAAGGATTAATATGGGAAAAATTTATATGGTTCGCCATGGGGAAACACAATGGAATACCGAAGGAAGAATTCAAGGTCAAACCAATATTCCCCTATCTGAAGTTGGGAAAAATCAAGCTAGACTAGCTGCTGACCGACTATCAACAGTCACATTTGATGCCGTTTATTCAAGCGATCTAGATAGAACATTAGAAACCGCTAAAATTATAACTGAATCAACTAATCTGAAAATCATAACAAATCCCAGCCTCCGCGAAAGATTTTTTGGAATATTCGAAGGGTTGACTATAAAAGAAAGAGAGGATACCTATCCTGAACTCTTCGCGCAATCGACTAAGAATGATGTCAATTTCGCTCCTCCTGAAGGAGAAAGTATAAAAGAGACATCTACAAGGATGTCAGCCGCAGTGCAAACATATAAAGAGAAACATATAAACGATAATATATTAATTGTTGGTCATGGCGGTTCTTTAAGGTGTGCGATCAGTTCTTTGCTTGATTTACCTTTAGAGTCTTCATTTAAGTTCGTCCTATCCAACTGCGGGGTAACTATTTTTGAAACATATGAAGATAATACCGTTTTACTTTCTTACAATGACACTCATCATTTACAAGGTGTAGAAAACAAGGAAGGATATTAGTGCTTGGCAAAGTAATTATGGTCCAAGGAACCGCTTCTCACGTCGGTAAAAGCGTTCTAGTGTCAGCTCTTTGTAGAATCTTCCGACAAGAGGGTTTCAAAGTCGCCCCATTCAAAGCGCAAAATATGTCTAATAATTCGTTTGTAACATTGGATGGGGGAGAGATCGGAAGAGCGCAAGCCGTGCAGGCAGAAGCCTGCGGAATTGATGCTACAGTTCAAATGAACCCTGTTTTACTAAAGCCTGAAGCGGATCATCGCTCTCAAGTTGTTGTTTTAGGCAAACCTCTATTAACTGCTGAAGCAAGAGACTACTACGATTTGAAACCGACTTTGTGGGAATCCATCACACGATCTATAGATGAATTGCGAGAGCTTTTCGATGTAGTCGTGATAGAAGGTGCGGGCAGTCCAGCGGAAATTAATTTGAAAAAAAACGAAATTGTGAATATGAGTGTGGCAAAATACTGCCAGGCGCCTGTTTTATTGTGCGGAGATATTGATAGAGGAGGGGTTTTCGCTTCTCTTGTAGGCACTCTAGAAATACTAGAACCAGAAGAACGAGAACTTATCAAAGGGTTCATTATTAATAAATTCCGCGGGGATATTAGCCTGCTTACGGATGGGCTAGACTGGCTAGAAGACAAAACCCAAAAACAAGTTGCTGGTGTAGTTCATCACTACAGAGACATACATATTCCCGAAGAAGATTCCGTAGCTTTAGACCTCCCTAGCCACGCAACACAAGCCGAGCACATTACAATCAACGTCATACAACTTCCTCACATTTCCAATTTCGACGACTTCGATCCTCTATTAAGAGATCCCTTAATAAATCTCCAATTTAGCGAAACTACAGAGTCTTTAAGTAACACTGATTTAATTATAATTCCGGGAAGTAAATCGACTATATCCGACTTACAGTGGCTAGAAGAAACTGGCCTTGCAGATGAAATCACCCAGCTACACCAATCCAAAAACATACCAATCATTGGCATTTGTGGAGGATATCAAATACTAGGACAACAATTATTGGATCCCAATCTAGTTGAATCGAAGTTACCTGAATACTCAGGATTAGGTTTGCTAAATCACACCACTACTTTCGCCTCAACTAAATCAACTCACAGAATTACCGGCAAAGTAGCAAGCAGTCACGGCTTATTAAAGTATGCGACAAATTCCCAAATTTCTGGATACGAAATACACATGGGAACTTCTGTGCATGAATCCCTTTCACCATTCATACTAGAAACACGAAAAGATGTTCCTGATTTCAAGCCTTCTCCAGATGGTAAAGAATCCATCGATGGTCTCGTTTTCGGAACCTATATACACGGACTCTTCCACAACACAGCTATCAGACGGTCTATAGTCAAGTTCATATCTGAATCTAAAGGAATAATGGTTGCAAATAACGACTACGAGTACTCTATGGACAACGAATACAATAAGTTGGCAGATTGGGTTAGAAACAGCCTAGATATGGATTTACTTTACAGAATAACAGGATTAGAGACCCAAATAAATTTTAGGGATTAAATATGGCTGGCAAAATTAGCCTTGTGATTGGAGGCATCAGATCTGGTAAAAGTAACCATGCCGAACTATTGGCTGAAACCTCAGGTAATCAGGTGATATATTTGGCTACAGGCAAAACCATCGATGAAGAGATGCAAAAAAGGATCAAGGTACACAAACAGAGAAGGCCTTCTAATTGGATTACTTTCGAAGAGACATTGATGATATCGGACACTATATCTGAATTCGCAGCGACCTCAGATATCCCTATAACCCTATTAATTGAGAGCCTGGATTTTTGGATCACAAATCGCCTTTTAGATCACCCGAACTCAACATACGAAGAACATGAAACATGGCTAACCAGTCACATCACTCAATTGATTCAAACTTGTAACCAACAAATTTCTAACACCATAATTGTTACTAGCGAAGTAGGAACATCATTAGTATCAGAGCATCAATTAGGACGATGGTTTCAAGATCTTCTAGGAACAATCAACCAAATTATAAGTGCCTCTTCTGATACGGTTGACTACATTGTGGCAGGAAATGTTCTGAATTTAAAATCTTAATACTGGAATCGGCCTGACTTAAAAATGTTTGAAAACCAATCCACATACAGGACACCCGCATCCTGCGGAGAATTATTGCAAGGCGTCATAGAAGATTCTTTTGCACTAATCTCTTGCCCTGTGAATTTGTATAACACTGTTACGATACAAATAGATACAAGTGGAGTAATCAAATGCGACTCGGAACTGCACAAATCTATCACCGCTACTGAAAGAACTTTGGCATTCTTTGGAAGGTCCAATTTAGGAGCAACAGTGAAAGTCAGCAACCCTATCTCAAAATCAAAAGGATTAGGGAGCAGTACTTCCGACATTACTTCATGTATAGCAGCAACGGCCAACGCGATAGGAGAACCAATTGAAGCGCTCCAAATCGCCTCGATTGCTACCAGCATAGAACCTAGTGATGCAACGATGTTTGAGGAAATGGTATTATTTGGTCATAGGACGGGATTGCTTATTGACAGGTTAGGTGATTTACCTTTACTTGATATTCTAGCAATCGATTTTGGTGGAACTGTAGATACAGTAGAGTACAATATGGTAGATCGGTTTTCTGTGTGGAAACAGCATGAAAAAGAGACCAAAAATGCACTCATTGACATAACTCAAGGAATCAAGACTAATAATGTTGCATTAATAGGGAAAGGCGCAACTGCCAACACTTTTACAGCCCAGAAAATAAAACATAACCCTGATTTGGACCAAGTGATAGAACTAGCACAATCTATTAACGCAGCAGGAATCTCTTTGGCTCACAGTGGGACTATAATATCAATTATATTAGACCCCAATCAGAAACAAATGACATATGCACTCAAACAAGCCAAATCTAAACTGAGAAATTGGGAAAGTATTAACCATTTCAAAACTACTCGTCCGGGTCCAATCCAAATAACATAAGGTGAAGAAAATGTCAGAACACAAAATAGCAGTTATTCCAGGTGACGGTATAGGCATCGAAGTAATCACAGAAGCAAAACGTATTATGACTCATATAGAAGAAACTAATGCAGGAATTAAATTTAATTACATCGACCTACCTTGGGGATCAGAATATTACCGGCAAACCGGTCTGATGATGCCAGATGATGGACTTGACCAAATCAAAGATTCTGATGCTATTTTATTTGGAGCTGTTGGAGACCCCAACATCCCAGATCACATAACTTTACAAGGCCTACTACTACCTATGAGAAGGCAATATGACCAAGGTATTTCAATAAGGCCAGCCTATTTATATCCTGGAGTAAACTCTCCTATAAAAGATAAAGGTCCCGGAGAGATTGACATGGTTATTTTCCGGGAAAACACAGAAGGTGAGTATGCTCCTGTTGGTGGTAGTTTGTACTCAGGAACTGACCACGAAACTGTAATTCAAACAAATGTATTTACAAGAAGAGGTACAGAGAGAATCATAGAGGCAGCATTTGAATATTGCCTGCAGAGAAACACCAAACTCAAAGTTACTTCCGTGACAAAATCCAACGCTCAAGCACATAGCATGGTTTTTTGGGATGAAATATTTGAAAAAGTGTCATCCAAATATCCCATGATACAAACTGAATCTTTATTGGTTGACGCTGCATGCATGGACTTAGTCAGATGGCCAGAAAATTTTGATGTAATCGTAGCTTCAAATCTGTTTGGAGACATCATGTCAGATATTGCTGCTGTAATCACTGGAAGTATGGGCCTAGCTCCTAGTGCAAACATTAATCCTGAGCGAGAATATCCATCTATGTTTGAACCGGTACATGGTGCAGGCTTTGACATCACTGGTAAAGGAGTAGCAAATCCAATCGCAACATTTTTCGCAATCTCCATGATGCTAGAACATTTAGGAGAAAATGATATCGCCCAAAAACTTAATAAGGCAATTATAAGCTCTTTAACCACGCGAAACGTACTTACTCCGGATCTAGGGGGAAAAGCTAGCACTTCTCAAGTAACCGACGAAATAATGAGTCTTATGGATTAACCCAATAAAGAGGTGACCATTTTCTGTTCTAGTGCGAGTCCAATTTGTTCACACAGCTCCATCCGAGAATATGATCCTTTAGTTCCTACAAAACACACTCCCAGGAGTGTTCCGATTTTGAAGTCAATTATGGTGAAAGACACTTCACCTTCTGGTCCTTCTTCAATCAAATGTACTGCTAATGAATGATCGAAGAAATGTTCTGACAGCATTTCTTTGACATCAACCAGTTTTTGATTAATTCCAATAAGCTCCCCAATCCTATCTATAAATCTCTTCAGAAAAACCTTCTCCATCCAATCATTAACATTTCGGTCATTATCAAAAGAGTGTGCAACACAACCGACTACAAAATCATCTCCATCGTACATCTTATCCCGGCTGTTTATACCAAACTCTCGCATAAAGCCGGTTTTTCTACCCTGATTAGAAAAATAATCTTCTGTATCCCCATGAAAACCTGATTCTGCTAGCTGGCGGTTCGTAAGTATTCCTTCATTAACCATCCGCAATCCTGGTACAAAAATTGAAATTTCATCCAAGTTAAGTACCATGCTTTCCAGTTTAGAAATATCTGTATCGTGAGTGATCGAATTTAATCTAATATTATTCAATCTATGAGCTCCCTGCACCCGACTAACACAAACTATTGATATAGCTGCTATAAGTCGAAAAATGATAACACATCAAACATTTAATCACTCAGTATTAATGTCAAATACAAATCATATGCCAAAATTAATTACTTGTCGTATAATGATTCCCACAAACATTCGAACTATAATTATTCCTATGTGCATCACAATGGAATACTACCTACGGAGTTAAAAATGAAAAACAAAGTATTCCCAAATTTCGACGAGGCAGTCAAAGATTTCCAAGACAATTCAGTATTTATGTCACCTGGATTCGGGAATGTAGGAGTACCAAGAAACCTATTATCAGCTGTCAACAAACAAGGAGCTAAAGGCCTTACAGGCATCTCAAATAACGCAGGCGCATTAGGAGACAGCATAGACGTAGGCACACTGATTCAGGCTAACCAAGTTAAAAAAATGATTTGTGCATTTACAGCTCCTACCCATCCATCTCAAGTAACTCCATTTGTGGAGATGTACAACAACGATGAACTAGATGCCGAACTTGTGCCTCAAGGCACTATGGCAGAGCGCATCCGAGCTGCTGCTGCAGGCATTGGGGGTTTCTATACTCCTACTAGTGTAGGAACTGAATTAGCTGAAGGTAAAGAACACCGAGAGATCAATGGTCGTATGCATGTATTAGAGTTTCCTCTTCATGCGGATTATGCCCTAATAAGAGCATATAGAGCTGACACTTTCGGAAACCTTCAATTTAGATTAGCAGGAAGAAACTTTAATCCAATAATGGCCATGGCCGCCAAAACCACCATCGTAGAAGTAGAAAAAGAGATAGTAGAAGTGGGAGAATTGGACCCTGACCAAATTCATGTATCAGGAGTCTACGTTGACAGGATAGTACTAATCCCGGAAGACGGCATATTCTATTAAGCTAAAACATAAGAGGATAAATATGGCAGAAAAAGAAAAACTAAATAGACAAACCATGTGTGACAGATTAGCTATGGAATTCCAAGATGGATGGATAGTGAATTTAGGAGTTGGAATGCCTACTTTATGTTCCAATTACAAAGATGAGTCAAGGGAATTAATCTACCACTCAGAAAATGGGGTGATAGGCTATGGTCCTATAGCTGAAGAAGGACATGAAGACAAACATTTAGTAAACGCTGGAGGGCAAAACGTTGTAGGTATACCGGGTATGGCAATCGTACACCATGCCGACTCATTCATGCTTATACGAGGGGGCATGATCGATGTAACAGTGATGGGTGCATACGAAGTAGCTCAAAATGGAGACTTCGCTAACTGGAGAATTCCAACCAGAAAAGGTGGAGGAATTGGAGGAGCTATGGATCTGGCCGCTTGCGCGAAAAGAGTCTATATAGCCATGGAGCATACTACTAGAGACGGAAAACCACGACTACTAAAGCAATGTGCTTTACCTGTTACAGCGCCTGGAGTAGTAAAACTAGTATCTACTGACCTAGGCTTATTTGAAATTGGAACTGATGGATTCATTCTAAAAGAACATGCTCCGGGATGGTCTGTAGAAGAGATCCAAGAACTAACTGAGGCGAAAATCATAGTAGATCCAAACCTATGTGAAGTACGTACAAGGGACAACACGGATTCCAACCAAGGAACTGGTAGACATTTCGTAGTATAGCTTCATCGCACGTCAACACCACAACCAGGACAATAAATAAAATCCAGATTAAGTGGTGTTTTGCATCTTGTGCAAACTGGTTTATCACTTTGATGTGTAATCTCCTGACCTGCAGTCATAACCTCGGTCTGATTTATATCTAAATGAATCCCGTTATTTATTGATGATACACCATACTTATTATCATTTACTTCAGATCTGCGAGTAAGCAAAAACAATAATACTAGTGCACTAATTCCTGCTCCCAACAACGTAATTAAAGCAATGATGTGATTCTCTCCTATAGTTAAGGCCACAGAATAATATATGGCGCCAAATCCCCAAGGTACTATTTGCCACCACCCACTCATATTTATATCGTGCAAACGTCTAGATGTAACTGTTACGTTAGGTAAAAAGAAAAAGCCCGCCAAAATATAACTTAAGACATTAATGATGACGTATATAACAGATGACACATCTAATAGGTTTAGTAAAATTCCAAAAGGGAGTTGAGCCAACACAACAAATAACTGAAACCACCAAAATTCGCTTCGTGATGCTCGCCCATTTACATTGATATATTTGGACAAACAAACAATCACTGATTGATTAAACGACATAATGCAACCCACTATCTACCTTAATGATATAAAGCACCACCATTAACGTGAATGGTTTGACCCGTTATATATCCTGCGTCATCTGATGCTAAGAATAAACAAGTTGCAGCTAATTCTTCTACTTTGCCCTGCCGTCCCAACGGAATACCTGAATGATCAGGGACTCGCCCCAAGTACCATTCAGGATTAGCTCTCACAGTATCTATACTGCCAGGAGACACAACATTAACACGTATATTTTGGGGGGCAAATTCACTTGCCAGTCCTCTAGCAAGGCCTACTAAACCCATCTTTGCAGCAGAAACGTGTGCTCTTTTCGCACTACCCAAAAATGCGCCTTCTCCAGTGAAAAATATTATATTCCCTGACTTCTGAGCTGACATATGTTTGAGGCATTCCCAGGCTAGATAAAAAGCTCCATCCAAAACAACGCCTCTGACCCTTTCCCAGTCTTCCAATGTTAATTCAGTAAAATTATCGTGTGGCCTGATGGCTGCATTACTTACCAAAATATCAATCTTTCCAAATTCATTAACAATCTGGCTAATCATACTACTTACTTGAGAACTGTCGGACACATCTGCAACAATAGACAAAGCTCGAACTCCCAGGGCTCTAGCTTCTTCTGCTACCGCATCAGCTTCTTCTTTATTTGTTCTAGCATTT
>CEUS01066069.1_pt1 | contig 24703 bp, 25 predicted proteins | sample 427031 | NCBI WGS metagenome assembly CEUS01 (sample SAMEA2622837, study PRJEB7988) | marine metagenome | biome: marine biome (ENVO:00000447); feature: marine epipelagic mixed layer (ENVO:xxxxxxxxx); material: "saline water (ENVO:00002010), including plankton (ENVO:xxxxxxxx)" | depth 140 m | reverse complement strand
GGAGCAACGACCCTGGTCCAATTGATAGAAAATGATCACTGGTTGGTAGCATGGATAAGGTGTCGAGGAGAACATGATCTTCTAGAGTGTGCTGTCCGACTTAGCTGTCGTCACGACTGGATGAGCTTTCATCGCAGGCTCTGACGACCCATAATGCCCGACCATTAAAAGCTTCCTGCCCCTTTTCGAGAGCGCTACATGAACGAGCAGCCGTCCGAAAGCGCTCTGCCCAGCCAGCCTGCCGTGACCGATCTCGAGGTCACGAAGAGACACGCTGAATACTGGCGCAGAAACATCCGGTACATGTGGATCCTTCTCGCTATCTGGTTCCTGGTATCATACGGTTTTGGGATCATTCTCACAGGGCCACTTAACGCGATCAATCTGCCAGGAACCAGCTTCCCTCTCGGGTTTTGGTTCGCACAACAAGGCTCCATCTACGTCTTCGTCGTTCTGATCTTTGTATACGTAAAACTCATGAACAGGCTCGACCAGGAGTTTGACGTGAACGAGAGCGAGGGTATATGACCGTCCAAGCCTGGACCTTCGTATTAGTCGCTGCCTCCTTCACGCTTTATATCGGGATCGCAGTTTGGTCTCGAGCTACATCTACTAAAGATTTCTACGTTGCGGGTACGGGTGTTTCTCCGTTAGCGAACGGGATGGCAACCGCTGCTGATTGGATGAGCGCAGCCTCGTTTATTTCAATGGCTGGCCTCATCTCATTCATGGGTTACGACGGTTCGGTCTATTTGATGGGATGGACCGGCGGCTACGTGCTTCTCGCCCTGCTACTGGCACCGTACCTACGTAAGTACGGTGCATTCACGGTTCCGGACTTTGTTGGGGACCGGTATTACTCACAGACGGCACGTATTGTCGCAGTCGTGTGTGCCATTTTCGTGTCTTTCACTTACGTGGCTGGCCAGATGCGCGGTGTGGGCATCGTGTTTGGACGTTTTCTGGAAGTCGACGTGAATGTAGGTGTGATAATCGGGTGTTTCATCGTCCTCTTCTACGCGGTGTTAGGGGGGATGAAGGGGATCACGTACACGCAGGTTGCGCAGTATTGCGTGCTGATCTTTGCGTATATGGTGCCGGCGATCTTTCTGTCGATGATGATCACCGGGAACCCAATTCCACAACTGGGGCTTGGTGGCACGGATCAGGGCACGGGGATGGCACTTCTGGAGCGCTTGAATGGGCTTCATCAGGAGCTTGGCTTTGCGGCCTACACTTCCGGCACAAAGTCTATGTTGGATGTCTTCTTTATAACCGCTGCTCTAATGGTGGGCACGGCTGGGCTGCCGCACGTGATCATCCGATTCTACACGGTGCCGCGTGTTCGGGACGCGCGTATCTCTGTAGGCTGGGCCCTAGTGTTTATCGCGCTGCTTTATACGACAGCGCCCGCGGTTGCGGTCTTTGCCCGTACAAACCTCATCAACAGTGTTGCAGATACCCCATATACCGAGATGCCCGAGTGGTTCACAAACTGGGAGGCAACCGGGCTTTTAGAGTTTGACGACGCGAACGGAGACGGGCGCGTCCAGTTTGTTGGCCCGGACTCACCAATGACTAACGAGTTGACAGTCGACCGTGATATCATGGTTCTTGCAAATCCTGAGATTGCCAACCTGCCGGCTTGGGTCGTGGGCCTCGTGGCCGCTGGTGGACTGGCAGCAGCTTTGTCTACGGCCGCAGGGCTTCTGCTTGTAGTCTCTTCTGCAGTAAGTCACGACCTACTCAAACGGGCTTTCTTGCCTGCAATCACAGAGAAGGGCGAACTACTCACTGCCCGGATTTCAGCAGCTGTTGCTGTTGTGATCGCTGGGTATTTTGGGATCAATCCGCCGGGATTTGTAGCTCAGGTAGTAGCGTTCGCCTTCGGGCTGGCGGCTTCTTCGTTTTTCCCCGTCATCATCCTTGGGATTTTCTCTAAGCGGACTACCCGCGAGGGAGCAATCCTCGGCATGATCTCAGGGGTGACTTTAACTGCTGCATACATCGTCTACTTCAGGTTGATACATCCTGAGCTGGATAATGCTGCTAACTGGTGGTTTGGAATCAGTCCAGAAGGCATTGGGACCGTGGGGATGCTCGTAAATTTCTTGGTTACCCTGACGGTGTCCCGGTTCACGCCTCCACCTCCACCGCATGTACAGGAACTCGTCGAGCTGATCCGGATTCCGAAAGGGGCTTCTGGACCTAGCGAGGCTCACTAGATGAAGAATCCGACGACGGTAATGACCACCTTGGGTAGCAGGTGCTATACCATGAGGAGAGCTAGAAAAGGATTGCTACAGGCATTGTTAGTGGTAGCGGTTTTAGTTGTGTTTTCCTTTGGGTCGACCCACGCCCAGGAGTCTCCCGGTCTACTTGTTTCTGCTGACTGGCTGAGCGAGCACCTGTCGGATCCAGACGTGTTGATATTGCACGCAGGCATGCAGCGAACTCGTTACCATTCGGGTCATATTCCAGGTGCTCGTTTCTTGGATATGTCGCAGATCATCTGGGATGGAGACCCAGCGTGGGGCTTCGAAATAACATCCCAGGCTGATATCGAGGCTGCTTTAGAGAACGCAGGTGTTACCGAGGACCACCACCTTGTCGTCTACGCCGCTAATCCCCTTTACGCCTCGCGACTTTTTATGACACTCGAGGTGATGGGGCTTGAGGGTAGGGTGTCCATGTTGGATGGTGGATTCGGCGGATGGCAGGAGGATGCAAGAGAAGTCTCTATGGATGATCCTGACGTAGTGCCAGGCAATATCGAATTAGCTTTGCAGAGCGACATCTTGGTGAGTGCTGACTGGATCAACGAACGACTTAACATCGACACAGTCGCACTCATCGATGCGCGTCCGGACAACGAGTACACGGGAGAAGACGGCGGGCTTGGTGGTAGGGTCAACCCCGGCCACATTCCAGGTGGCGTGCAGATGTATTGGGAGAATCTCATAGAGAGCCGTCCAGTGCCACGTCTCCACGAGCGGTCCGAGCTTCGGACGCTCTTCAACGACGCGGGGGTAGACGACGGAGATATAGTCGTCGCTTATTGCATGGTCGGCATGCGGGCCAGCTTCACATACTTCGCGGCACGTTTGCTAGGCTATGAGACGAAGTTCTATGATGGATCCTGGCGGGACTGGGGGGCGAGAGAGGACCTCCCGTACGTAACGGGAACCTCACCGCACTAGCGGCAGGCAAGAACTATTCGGCCGGTGGGGCGCTAGAGCTCTGCAGGTTGAAGACAGGAACTGCGGCCAGACCTCCTAGGAACGGACCAGCTAGGTAGAGCCATAGGCTCCCGAGGTCACCCCCCCCAATCACGGTATGGACCAAAGTTGGTCCGATTCCTACAGCAGGATTGAAGACGCCACCAGACACTGGACCGGCGATGTACGCGCCAGCCATTACAGTGAAGCCAATTGCCAGACCGTAGTACGAATTGCCGGCTGTGGCTTCTGAAGTCGCCACGTTCAGGATCACGAGCACTAGTGCGAACGTTACCAGTACTTCAGCGAGAAACACGCCACCGAGTCCGTACGCGGCCACTGGTTGTGGAGAAAACGGCGATCCAGTGATTGCTACCACAGCTAAACTGGCAAGAAGTGCACCGATCACTTGAGCGACCATGTATGGGGGCACGTCCGATTTCTGCATGCCACCTCTGATGGAAATCGCGAGAGTCACCGCCGGGTTGTAGTGAGCCCCTGAGACATGCCCCCCCATGTAGACCATGACCATGAGGGTTGCACCGATCGCGATCGGTGCTGCGTCCGTCCCCAGTACTGCGGTCATCCCGATTGTGAATACCAGGAAGAACGTCCCAATCAGCTCTGTGGCGTAGCGGTTCACGGAGACTCCTTTTAGCAGCAATGAAATCGGACTGAGGTAGCCTCAGGTTGATGACGAGGCGGCCCCGGTCGACTGACACCGTCTAGTCAACTGGGGCTCGAGCAGTATGCCTGGACGTTATGCTATTCGACCGCGACCTCGGTTCCACCGATGAAGACGCGTTCTAGCGACCGAGTTGCGAGTATGTCTTCGAGAGGGTTCTCTCCCATTACCAAGAAGTCAGCCCACTTACCTGTTTGGAGCGTCCCGATGTCGTCCTGCATGAGGCATCCGGCCGCGACGCTTGTAGCGCTCATGAGGATTTCCTCAGGAGTCAAGCCTGCCTCAGCCATCAATACAAGCTCCTCGTGTTCGAAGAAACCAGGGAAACGAGCGGCAGGGCCAGCATCCGTACCCATGGCGATAGGAATCTCAGCATCGTGAAGAATTTTTACGTTCTGCTGTGCCTGTGGGAGTCCCATACGGTAGGCCTCCGCAGATGTGCTACGGTTCCGCTCCATGAAGTCAGGTTGGGACGCGCGCTCCATCTCTGAGCTGCTCGCGTGACGGAGGAAGAAGGGGTCGTCAAACCAATCAGGTCGGTCCCGATAGATGAAAGTGCTGACCTCGCGAACCAAGGTTGGTACGTAGCAGATCCCGCTTTCACGGAGAGCGGCGATCAACTCCTGGTCGACCTCTACGTCCCGAACAGAGTGGGCGAGCATGCCTGTGCCCATGTCAATCAGACGTTTTGCGTCTTCCAGGTAGTAGAGGTGTGTTGCTACGGGAATGTTACGCTCTCGGCCGACCTGCATCACGGCGTCCACCGCCTCCCAAGCCATCTTGCGGCCAGCGCCGAGATTGTCATCGACGCGGAGCTTGAGGAAATCTGCGCCCATGTCGGCGTTTGCGAGTGCATCAGCTCGTGCCTGGGCAGGATCGTCCCCAGCAATCACTGCGCCAGAGCCCATTACTCGAGCATGGCCAGCGGTGGGTGACGCCGCATCCCGGACGGCGATCAAGTCTGGGCCGTCCCCCAGGCTGTTGACCATCGTCACGCCGTAGCGAGCGTAGAGTTCCAGGTCCCCACGTATCCGGTCCTGTGGGTCCGTCACACTTTCCGGGGCCCAGGCGCCGGTTACGTGCCCGTGAGCCTCAATCAGTCCAGGAATCACATACTTGCCGGATAGGTCGATCTCTGTCGCGCCACCCGGGACATCTACATCCGCACCGATGTCGAGAATCCTACCCCCGTCAACAAGGATAGTCGCGTTCATGACTGCGGCAGCTCCTGTACCGTCCCATACGGTGGCTCCCGTGTAAGCAACTGCGGTGCTGGTTTGCTGAGTCGCGCAGCTAGTAACCAGAGCTGATAGCAAAAGAGTGGCGAAGGAGCGCAGCGGGGTCATAGTCATTCTCTCCTGGCTGGAGTCCATCGTAAAAAGGGCGCTGAGCTAGCTAACGCCGCAAGAGGGCAATGGTGACTGTCAGTGAAGACTAGCCATCGTTGGCAGGGGATTGTGTGGCCAACTCTGTCATGATCTCTTCCAAGAGCTCCCGAACCGTCGCATCAAGGCTGACGATAAGCACTATCCGTTCGTAGTCGTCCTGGGCTAGCTCATGCTCAGAAAAGATCGACACCACTTTCTCCTCAAAAGCGGCGCGCGCACGGGCACGGGCTTGCTCTTCATGGGTACTTCCCATTTCGGCATGGAACTCATCTCTCGCTTCATTCATTGCGATATGAGCACGAGCGAAAACCATGAGTTCCGCGCGATCTAGCGTTGGCGCCTGCTGCTGTGCAACAAGACTGAGAGGGTTAGCTGCAACAAGCAGAAGTGCTAAGGAGAACAAAGCACCTAGGGCGTTGCGCCTGCCCCGTGCTTTAGTGTAGTCTGGATGTGACAGTGTTGATTCTCTCATAAGTGATTTCATCATACCAATCTACGAATACTCTTGCAAAGCCTGCAGTGCCTCCTTTGAGGCACTTGTCCGAGGCTCAGAAGAGCCTGTCTGTCCGTCTTGTGACAGTAATCAACTGGAACGGGCAATCTCAATCCCCTCCGTGCAGTCTGAAAGTACGCACGGCCTAGCAATGCGTGCAGCAAAGGCGCGAGACCGAAAGCAGGCTGCAGAGAATGTATACACACAGCGTCAGTACGAACTAAACCACGACGACCACTGACGCACAACCCGTACCCTCGTATATTGAGCTTGTGAAAACTTTAACCGGAATATTTGCTGCGCTCGGGGTGCTTCTTGCCGCCACGGATGACGCGGCGTTACCGCATGACGGTAGCGACTTTACTCCGCATTTCACTGCATCAAATAATAAAGACGCTCTATTAAGCGACAATGACTTGGTGCAGCAATACTGCGTTGGTTGTCACAATGACCGGCGGCTTCGAGGTAACATGTCGCTAGAAGGCTTCAATGCGGAGCGCCCGGAGGACAACGGCGCTTTGGCCGAAGCTATGATTGTAAAGCTTCGTGCTGGGATGATGCCCCCACCGGGAGTACGTCGTCCTAGTGGAGACGCCTTGCAAGTCCTTGCAGCTTCTCTCGAAGAACGTATCGATGCCGCCGCGGTTCGCGATCCCAACCCAGGCGGTCGCACGTTTCAGCGCCTGAACCAGATCGAGTACGAGCGATCCATAGAGGACTTGCTTGGCCTGGATATCGACGGGAGTCAATTCCTCCCACTCGACACCAAGAGTGCGAACTTTGATAACATCGCTGACGTACAGCTGCTCTCGCCGACACTGTTGGATGCTTACCTAAATGCAGCAGCCGTAGTAAGCCGTCTGGCAGTCGGAGACCGCGATGCGGCCGCTAGTTCCTCGACGTACACAAATTCCGGCTACACAACGCAGTGGGAGCGTGCTGAGGGTGCACCGTATGGGACTCGAGGAGGTATCTCGATCATCCATAACTTCGTAGCCGACGGCGAATATGAGTTCCGGCTTGCCTTGGAGCATACGACGACAGGGGAGTACTACGGCGGCACCATCCCGCGAGAGCAACTCGAGGTGTCCATCGACGGTGAACGGGTCTCTTTGATCGACGTAGACACGTGGATGAACGTCGCTGACCCCAACGGTGTGAACATGCGCACCGAGCCAATCTTCGTTCGGGCTGGGCCCCGACGGGTTACTGCGGCGTTCCTCAAGCAGCATGAAGGTCCAATGGAAGACCTTCTTTCGCCTCATGATTGGTCGCTCTCCGATCGACAAATCGGCGTTAGGGGCTATGGGGTTACGTCTCCAGCGCATTTGAAGGATCTCGTGGTAGCGGGGCCAACGAACGTGACTGGCGTGTCACAGACGCCTACCAGGGAGAGGGTCTTTAGTTGCCGCCCGACAGCCGCTTCCGAAGAGCGCACCTGCGCTCAGTCTATCATCAATAGACTAGGATCACAGGCTTTCCGCCGACCACTGACGGACGATGACCTGTCGGCCTTGATGGACTTCTACGAATACGGATCTGATGAAGGGGGCTTTGAGGTCGGAGTCAGGACCGCACTAGAGGCTTTGCTGGCGAGTCCGGACTTTGTTTTCCGCTTCGAAGAGGCTCCGGAAGGCGTTCAGATCGGCACGAACTATGAAATCAATGATGTAGACCTAGCCTCCAGGCTTTCCTTCTTCTTGTGGGGAGGACCGCCCGACCGTGAGCTTCTAGCACTTGCGACCCAGGGAGAGTTGTCGGAGGAGGCAGTGCTTGAGGGCCAGGTCAGGAGGATGCTTGTCGATCCGAGGTCTGACGCTTTAGCGACCCGCTTTGCGGCGCAGTGGCTGAGGCTAGATGATCTGGAACAGGTGCATCCTGACCGGCTCCTTTTCCCGGACTTTCACCAGCAGTTGTCGGACGCGATGAGGAGCGAGACCGAGCTTTTTTTCGGCGACTTGGTCCGTGAAGACGCGAGCCTCTTCGATCTTTACTCCGCGGACTACACTTTCCTGAACGAGCGGCTTGCGCGGCACTATGGTGTTGAGGGTGTAAGAGGTGAGGAGTTTAGAAAGGTCCAGTATCCGGATGAACGGCGGCGCGGTTTATTTGGTCACGGAAGTATTCTCACCCTTACGTCTCATGCAGGTCGCACTTCACCCGTGCTGCGTGGCAAGTGGGTGATGGAAGTGATGCTGGGCACTCCACCTCCACCTCCACCTCCGAATATCCCAGACTTAGATGAGACTGCGACTTCGGTCGAAGGACGCGTCCTGACAACACGGGAACGGATGGAGGTCCATCGGTCGAACCCTAGTTGCAATTCATGCCACAGATTCATGGATCCGATTGGGCTGGCGCTCGAGACCTATGACGTGACAGGTCAGTGGCGTTTGCGAGAAAATGGCATCCCTGTGGATTCACAGGGTGAGCTCTACGATGGAACAATTATCTCGAGCCCGATTGAATTACAGAGCGCTTTACTGAAGCGGCCGATCCCACTTGTCCGGACTTTTGCGCAGAACTTGATGGCCTACGCGCTTGGTCGCCGGGTGGAGTTCTATGATCAGACGACAATCCGTTCAATCGTGCGAGAAGCAGAAAAAAACGACTATCAGATGTCAGCCTTCATTCTAGGCGTGGTCAAGAGCGACGCGTTCCGGATGCAGAGGGCAGGTGCTGTGGCTGACGCGGCGTCCGACTAGAGGAGACCGAGAGACATGGAGTTTATCACTGGAAAGCACTTAGAGCGTCGCACGTTTCTCAAAGGAATGGGTGCGACCGTAGCCCTGCCGCTTCTTGAGGCGATGGTGCCTGCGGGGCGCTTAGGTGCTTCGATGGCGAGGCGTGCTGACCCAACGCGGTTGGTTGCGATCGAGATGGTTCACGGGGCGGCCGGTAGTAATGAGTGGGGGGCTACCCAGAACCTCTGGGCACCGGCTGCGGTTGGGCATGAGTTTGATCTTACACCCAGCGCCCTGCTGCCCCTCGATCCGTGGCGTGAATATCTAACGATCATAAGTAACACGGATGTGCGAATGGCTGAGCCATTCACTGCCAAAGAGATTGGTGGGGATCACTTCCGCTCCAGCGCAGTCTTTTTGACGCAGTCACACCCCAAGCAGACAGAAGGCTCTGACGTTTATGCGGGCACGTCGCTCGACCAGATACATGCGCATCGGTTCGGTCAGGATACACCGATCCCATCTATGCAACTGTGTATTGAGAACATCAACCAGTCTGGAGGTTGTGCGTACGGTTACACATGCGTCTACACTGACTCGATTAGCTGGGCCTCACCCACGGAGCCACTTCCGGTCATCAGAGACCCAAGGGTGGCGTTTGAACAGCTATTCGGTGTCGGCGGCACGAAAGCAGAGCGTGAGTTCCGACGTCGTACGAGCGGGAGTATCCTAGACTGGGTAACTGGCCGTATTGCCCAACTCGAGCGAGAGCTGGGCCCGAATGACCGTGAGCGCCTCGATCGCTATCTACAGGACGTGCGTGAGCTTGAGCGGCGCATCCAAACCGTTGAAGCACGCAACCTTTCGGGTCAGGAGCGTGAACTGCCTGAAGCACCCGCGGGGGTGCCGGACTTATTTGAGGAGCACATGAAGCTCATGTGGGACGTCCAGGCGCTTGCCTTTGCCTCCGATGTGACGCGGGTCTTCTCGTTTAAGATGAGTCGTGATTCATCTGCTCGCGTCTTCCCAGAGAGCGGCACGGATCGTCCGTTCCACCCAGCATCACATCACGGCGGTCGTGAGTCGGCGATCCAGGATTTCCACCTAATTAATCGTTATCACGTAAGCATGCTGCCGTACTTCCTCGAGAAGCTCAAAAGTATCCAAGAAGGCGATACGCACATGTTGGACAAAACGATGATTATCTACGGATCTCCGATGGGAGACCCGAACTTGCACAACCACCGTCGGAATCCGCTTATCGTGCTTGGTGGGGCAAACGGCCGCTTGGAGGGGAATCTTCACCTCAAGGCACCTGATGGGACGCCCATGTCGAACGCCATGTTGGGCCTGCTGCACCGGTTAGGCCATGACGATATGACTTCGTTCGGTGATAGCACTAGTGAGCTGGGTTTGGGGCGCAAGGTATGAGCTATAGGCTACAAGCGAGCGTTTGGCCTGCGCTCTTTAGCTCTCTGGTGATCTGGGGATGGATATCAGCACCTCCGGAGGAGTCACCGGTAGCGGACGCTGCAATGCGTGGGGAGACTGATCAGGTGCGGGAGCTTCTCCAGGGTGGAGCAGACGTCAACGCAGCTCAGGGCGACGGAATGACCGCGCTTCACTGGACGGCAGAGCATGGGGATCCTGAGCTAGCTCAGATTCTTCTTTATGCTGGGGCGGACCTGCAGCCGGTGACTCGGCTCGGTGACTACACTCCGCTTCACCTTGCTTCTCGTGGTGGACGCGCCGATGTGATCACTTTGTTGCTCGAAGCCGGTGCAGACCCGGAAGTGGTAACCACTACTGGGAGTGCAACTCCTCTTCACTTGGCAGCTATATCGGGTAGTGTAGAATCAGTCAGCGTACTCTTGGATGCAGGAGCAGCGGTCGACCCTCGAGAGTCAGCATGGGGCCAGACACCGCTCATGTTTGCGGCCTCGTCAGGCCGTACAGATGTGGTCAGGGAGTTGCTTGCAGAGGGAGCGAATGCGGCACTCACCACTAGAGTGCTGGACATCCCTGCCCAATCGGCGGAGGATCGCGCGGCCCGGTTCGTAAGGGATCAGGTCTTGGAGGCTTTCCGCGGTGACCAACCAACAGGCACATCGTGGCAGCCGTCACCGGCGGAGGTTCAGGCTGCAGTTCGAGCCGCTAATGCCTCCAGGGATGATGGGTCAGCGTCGGAGTCTGAGCCTATGCCCGAAGAACAATTGGAGCCGGACCTCGATCTCGGTCAACTACCTACGGCACCACCGGGGGAGTACGACAATTCCTATACGGGTCTGGTTGGGGCGCAGGGTGGTCTGACGGCCCTGCTACACGCCGTTCGTGAGGGTTATACAGAGACAGTGTTGACATTGTTGGATGCTGGGGCGGACGTAAATCAGGTCAGTGCTGGCGACCATACGAGCCCGCTTTTAATGGCGACGGTCAACGGACTATATGATCTTGCCCTTGAGCTGGTGGAAGCAGGCGCCGACCCAAATGTTGCAAGCGATGCAGGGACAACACCCTTGTATTCTGCCCTCAACACGTTTTGGGCGCCTAAGGCACGATATCCACAACAGCAGGCCTATCATCAGCAGAACGCGACCTACTTGGAGGTCATGGAAGCGCTTCTGGTAGCAGGAGCGGAGCCGGACATGCGCTTGGCTAAGCATCTCTGGTACATGGAGTACACTTTCACTCAACTGGATGTGGATGTGAGGGGTGCAACGCCGTTCTGGCGTGCTGCCTACGCTCTGGATGTACCGGCTATGAAACTCCTTGTGGAGCATGGTGCTGACCCGACGATTCCCACCATGAAGCCACCGTCACGACGTGGGATTGATCTTCTTGATAGAGAGGACACAGAGCTTGATCCGTCCGGTCTTCCAATTGTGCCAGATGGAGGCGCCGACATACATCCGATTCACGCTGCGACCGGGCATGCCTACGGAACTGGCTTTGCAGCCGTTTCCCATCGACACGCTCCAGATGCTTGGCTGCCGGCTCTACAGTACCTGGTTGAGCAACATGGTGCGGATGTCAACGCACGTGACGCCAATGGGTACACGCCGCTGCACTGGGCTGCATCACGCGGTGACAACGAGGCAGTACTCTATCTCGTCGACCAGGGAGCGGACGTGATGGCTGTCAGTCGTGCAGGTCAGACAACAGTGGACATGGCTAATGGTCCATACCAGAGGATCACGCCGTTCCCCGAGACTATTGCCCTACTCGAAAGCCTAGGCGGGATTAACAACCACAATTGCGTGGCTTGTTAAGAAGCCGTTGGCTCTAGGGGACGTGTGTGCAATCCCCTAGAGTGTGTTTCCAACGACTAGTTGATTAGGCCCTCTCCACGCTGCAGCAATGTCAGGTGTTGGTCGCTTTGGGCGAGCCCGCCTTCAGGTGCTTGCCAGCCAATTCTGCCATCGTCGTTTGCGTCCGTACCGGAGGCGATCGCTTCGGTCAGGGCGGCTAACTGCTCGATAAGGGGTTCGGCGAGCACATAGTCATTAGAAGCTTGAATCCGCTGTGCTAGTGCTATGGCAGCGTCCACATTAGCAGCGGCGTTTCTCGCAGCCGTGATGACATGGTTTGAATGGGTCGTCACATTCTGGGATGCCCCATCGGTTCCAGCTGCGAGCTCGACGTGCCGGGCAGCACCTTCTGCACCCTGCTTCACGCCGTAGCCAAGACCGGGCCCACTCTCTACGACGGACGGATCAAGGGCGTGTATCACATGGCCCATGTGTCTTTTAGCTCCATCGAGGTCACTTGGGTCACGGGCAGCCAGGCCAGCGTGCCGTGCTGCTACGGCTGCCTCGGCGATTGCTGTCGATAAAAGGCCCTGGCCTTCGGGCGTTCCGTTGAAACCAGTTGCGGCGTGCCCAATGTGATTGTGAACTGGGTTCTGCGCTGCCACTGCCGTAGCACAGAGTAGACCTACTAGTGCGAATGCGGACACCCGCAATAGAGTTGTCACGTACATATTTATACCTCCGATTTAGCATCTCGAACGCTCGTATTACGGTCTGGAGGGCTTAACGGCAAGGAGGCTGTGTAGTGCCTAGCGCATTTCTCCCTTCTCCTTGGCAAGCTTCTTGATTGTCATTCTGCGCTATAGGAGGGATTGGATAGCCAGGAGTTAGGGGACCGTCTAGCCATGAGAGATTAATAGCGGAGCGAGAGCTCGGCGTCAGATCGGTGTCCCTCGATAGCACCCTATGGTATAGGGATATTCGATAGTGGCGTGGTAGTGATAACCAATGGGGGCATGGGAGTGACCGTGGCATTCATCTAGGTCATCGTTACTCAGCTCTTCCCCGCCGACGCCTTTGTATCCATAAATCCCAAAACCATCACGGATATAGCCTACCAATCCTGAATGTCCAGTGTCCAAAGTAGGCACTTCATCAAGTCTCCACGGAACGAAGTGGTAGTGATAGTCCGACTGCGCTGGATGTCCGCCGTACACATCCACAATCTCGTGGGCAACCGCGTCGTTCCCCCGGCCGTCCACTGCGTTATAAAACACAACTCCATTAAGTGTGATGCCTATGGGGCCAAGAGAAACACAAGATGGAGTTAAGGCTTCAGTGGGATTTACCTGAAGAGTAAAGCTGAAATTATTTTCAGCTGGAATGCCGGGATTAGGGTCGATAGCACTGAGTGCGGGATACTTAGTCATTGGCCAGTCTCCGATCTTACCATCGACCGGTAAATTATTCCCAGAAACCGTACGACTCGACCCTGCTTCTATAACACTTGAGGTGCCGATTGAGGGTGAGAACAATCCCTCTGGAAGAAAGGGTTTGGCTAGTAAATTCCAGGTGCTGTTCGTGTCATCAATCCAAGTGATCTTGCTCTGGTTACTTCCCGGCGCCCCTGGGTTCCCAGGGCTGCAGGCATAAAGCTTTCCCCGTTCAGGAGCCAGGGTGGTTAGTTCTGAGTCGCCTAAACGAAGCTGGGTACAATCGGGACCCATGCCGTCTGAACAGATTTCAGGGGCAATGAAATACTCCGACAAGTCGGCTGAGTCCTGGTCCGGGGATTCGAGGTCCATACTAAGGGAATCGGTACATCCGACCATAAAGATGAGCAAGGCAAGAAGATGAGCTTCGGAGCTAGAAGCGGTGACTCTTCTCACTCTTGGCTTCAGCATAATTTTAACTCTCTCAGAAGGCGGACTTTTCTGTTCATATTCTACTAACACCGAACCAGGTCATCCTGTTTAAAAACCGAATGAGTGGGTAAGTAAAATAGTCTTTAAGGCTCCATTCTTGGGCTTGGTGAAATAGGAGGCACGGAGTTGGTGCCCTGGAAAGACCACCTAGAACTTGAAGTTTTAGGCGTTGGATGACAGCCGACGGCGGTGCTTTGCCGCTTTGGCACGGTTTCCACAGGTTTGCATAGAGCACCATCTCCTTCGGCCTCCCTTACTCGTGTCCTCGAACCACCTAATACACTGAGGTGCGGCACATCTGCGAGTACGTGTCGGATCAGTGTTTGTCAGCAGGTGCACGGCATCTAAAGCAATTGGTGCCAAGACGGATAAGGGGGCACTCGCCCAATCATGGCGAGCTAATGTCGTTTTCTCAGGTGTAATGACGAGGCTCACCGATGCACGAGTTACCCCAAGAACTCGGTTCAGTCCGAAAAGTGCCGACCCAGAGATCGTTTCTCTTAAGCTGAAAGCTTCTACTAAACGGAGGAGGTCTTCGCGAAGAGCGTGTGCCTCGAGGAGGATCTCACGTAAAACGGGGGCGCATTCAAGCCAGCCACGAGACCTCTCGTCATGGATAAGTCCCGCTTTAGTCAGCCACTCACGCAGCTCTCGTGGGCCGTTTATGGTGTCTACTAGTTCACCGCGCTCGATTTCGAGTGTATTCAGAAATGTCAGGACTAAGCCGTACGGCTCCTCAGGCCTTAGAATATGCGGATACATAACTGTAATAAATATGTTAAACAGTTATTTAGCAATAAAAACTTATATAACAGATTTTAAAGGTTACTATCTCTGGGTGAGTTTTATCAGGTCCAGCCAGCCGTTCGGGTTATAGGTATATCTGGATCCCGAATTGTGGGTAATGCTATGGAGTAGTAGGCCTAAGCCCAGGTCAAAATTGGGCAGTTTTTCTTGAATCTACTGTTGTAACACAACGGAAGATTTGGTAGAGATAAGGAGTGTCCACAGAGGGCATCGAGGTTAAACTACGCTTGTAGAAAACCTCAAATGCTTTGGTGCGTCATATGGAAGATCTCAAGTACCCAATAGGTCGGCTGCCATCAGTCGGTCGAGCACTTACCGCGGAAGAGCGCACGGTTAGGATTGCTGCTATTGAGGGGCATCCTGGTAACATGCGTGAGGCCGTGGCCGGCCTCACTGAGGAACAGTTGAACACCCCATATCGGGATGGAGGATGGACCGTGCGACAAGTTGTCCATCATCTCGTGGACTCACATCTAATTGCGTATTTCTGGTTTAAGATGGCAGTCACCCAGGACTGTCCCGCGATCCAGACATACCAGCCAGCCGTCTGGGCGGAGCTTGCCGACGGAAAATCAGCTCCGATTGAAGCATCACTGGCCATCCTAGACGGGCTTCATTCTCGATGGGTTTCGTTTCTGCGTTCCTTGAACGCGGAGCAGTTCGATCGGAAGCTTGAGCACCCCCGTCACGGGATGCTCACAGTTGACAGGTACCTAGAAATTTTTGGATGGCACTCACCACATCACGAAGCGCATATCACAAGTCTTAGGGAGCGAGAGGGCTGGTAGATGGCTTCTCGCCAGCTGGTTTTAGAAGAATTTCGCTCACGGGGGCTGCTCCAGGATATGACAGAGGGGGCCGAGGAGCACCTCTCGGAAGAGCCTAGGACCGTATATATCGGATTCGATCCCACGGGTTCCAGTCTGCATATTGGGAGCCTGTTGCCTGTGATGTGTCTCGTACATGCTCAACGCGCGGGCCATACTCCCATAGCGTTGGTTGGTGGCGGCACAGGTCTGATAGGTGATCCTTCCGGAAAGACTTCGGAGAGGCAGCTTCTGAACAAGGAAACTGCGGGTGAGAACGCTGAGGGGATCCGGACACAGCTTGAGCATTTCTTGGATTTCAGTGTGAAGTCCAACGCGGCTCGGATAAGGAACAATCTTGATTGGTTGGGTGGGTTGCCTTTGGTCGACTTTCTTCGCGATATCGGAAAGCATTTCTCGGTGAACCAGCTTTTGGCAAAAGAGTCTGTGAAGAGAAGGGTATCCGATGAAGAGATGGGTATTTCTTTCACTGAGTTTTCGTATGCGCTCCTTCAGTCTTACGATTTCTTGGAGCTGTACCGCACTGAGGGTTGCACTGTCCAAATGGGTGGGAGTGACCAGTGGGGTAATATTACCGCAGGGATAGATCTAGTGCGGCGTGACGAGGGCCAACGCGCCTACGGTGTGGTTTGTCCGCTCATCACCCAGGCTTCCGGCACAAAGTTCGGGAAGACGGAGGAGGGCACGATCTGGCTGGATCCGGAGATGACCTCACCCTTCCGATTTTACCAGTACTGGATCAACGTCGACGATACAGATGTCATCAGATATCTCAAATACTTTACGCTCTTTGAGCCGGGACAGATCGAAGAGCTTTCGCACTCTCTTAAGGCAGAACCGCAGGCTAGAGCCGCTCAACGAGCACTCGCCGACGATGTAACCCGTCGTCTGCACGGTGAGGCCGGAGTGACGAAGGCCCAGGAAGCGACCAGGGCTTTGTTTGGCGGCGGCGTGGAAGGACTTAGTGCCGACGATGTGGCCGACATCTTTGCAGAGGTGCCGTCTTCGGAGATAGCTAAGCAGAAACTAGACGGCGAAGGCGAATCACTAGTTGATCTGCTCACCGAGTCAAACGTCTCGAGTTCGAAGGGGGAAGCACGTCGATCGATTGAGGGTGGTGGTCTCTATGTGAACAATGTGCGTGTTTCTGAGGTGTCACGAACCCTGACTATGGATGATTCGATTGGTGGGCGTTTCATATTGATTAGGAAGGGTAAGAAGCACTACCACCTCGTCGCGATTCGGGGCTGACCACACGTTCTAATTATAATTTCAGCGGCAGGTTCGTTGAGGCAGCAGCTCTTGATCCGAGAGCCGGCTTTTATCAACGTGCCGCCCCTTGAGCACAAGAATGAGGCGATGCAAGATGGCAAAGGCTTTGGTAGGGGTCATCATGGGTTCTAAGTCCGACTGGGGTACAATGACCCACTCGGTCTCCACACTCGAAAGCTTGGGCATTCCGTGCGAAGTACATGTGATGTCCGCGCATAGAACGCCGGATGAGGCTGCTGACTATGCGGCAACCGCTGAAGAAAGGGGTGTCCAAGTGCTCATCGCTGCAGCAGGTGGTGCGGCCCATCTTGCAGGTGTTCTAGCTTCCAAGACGACGATCCCAGTTCTTGGTGTGCCGATGAAGGGTTGGTCATTAGATGGACTAGATTCCTTGCTTTCCACCGTTCAGATGCCGCGTGGGGTGCCCGTAGCCACGCTGGCAATTGGTAAGGCTGGAGCAGTAAATGCCGCGTTACTGGCTGGGCAGATCCTCGGTCTAGCTAATAGCGAAATCAGACAGTCCATCAAGTCAGATCGGGAAGCACGCAAACAACAGGTTCTGGCCGAATCAGACCCTAGGGAATAGGCCTCCGAGTTCTTTCTAATCGTTAGATGGAGTCAGTCTTGACCGTTGCCGGTCGAGAGACCTAGGTGATGGAAGGAACCCCCAGCTACTAGCTAAGGATCGATTAGCGTTTTTGCCGACGCCGATCTCCTGGTCCTTTACCCTTCCAGGGTTTGCGATCCCTCGGCGCCGAAAGGTCGATCTGAACTTCTTCACCGTTGACTACCGCATTCGCAGTCTCATCTCCGTCGAAGGTTATTGTCATTTCCATCGACCGGGTCCGGGTCCCGTTAGCATCCGTTCTCGTGCCAGTCATTGATCGACTAATGGTACCTGATACAGGGTACCGCAGATCAGAACCCGGAATGGGGACCACGACGTCCACAAAATTGAAGGAGCTGGTCATGTTATAACTGCGTTCGCCCTCATCTGTGTGTCTACTACGGCTAGTTGTCGAAGTACCATTTCCATTATGAGTCCGGTGGGTCTCTTCACCAGTAAGGCCCGTGATAACCATGTTACGATCACGGCGGACGGAGGCAGACCAGCCTTCACGCGAGACTCCGCCTTCGATGACGGTCTCTACTTCAATTCTTTCGGTCGCTAGCTCGTCGTAGGCATCTTGCTCTGTACCGTCCGCGTCGTAGAAGGTCTTGGTGGTTGTGCCTGAATGTCCCTCACCTAGACCAAAGCCTCCGCCGGGCTTGCCGGGACCGCCTGGTCCCTGAGGCCGCCCACCTGGTCCTGGCGGTCCGGCATCAAATCCGTAAGGCCGGCGCATGGTGTTTACTTCCTCGAGCGTTGCATCAGCTGCGACCAGGGCAAGGTCACGTAGCTCTGCGTCATAGATGCTGTCTAGCGCGGTTGCATCGTCGCAGCCCGAGAGGACCGTTGCAGCGCAAAGAGTCAGACCGCCAATGGCGATGTTCCTAGGAATCATCATACCCTCATTTTTGCCGAGTGAAACGCAACTTACCTCTTCTTAGGTATTATGACGTTCCGAACGGCTGAAATGTCACATACTTTTCTGCGGCTCCCCTAGCACTACTACCACGAGGTGCTTCCGCTCGTCCATTTTGGACGATATGCTAAAACCGCATGCCGCCTCCCTTCGTAGCGGGGCGGCGTTTCGTTTCTAAACAGGTATTGTGGGACGATATGCTGGATGAGATCCGCGTCAAGATCGAAGCTGAGATCGCTCGGCTGACCGAGGAGCTTACTAGAGAGCTTCCGATTCGCATTAAGACTGCTATGGAACACGGCGACCTACGTGAGAACGCCGAGTTCAAGGCAGCTAAGGAACGACAGGCGTTTGTTGAAGCTAGGCTGAATCATCTGACGTCGCGAATGACTGACCTCTCGAAAATAGACATTGACCAAATGGCCTACGATACCGTGGGCTTTGGTTCACGGGTGACTATAAAGGATTTGGAACTCGGGGAGGACTTCACATTCACGATCACGGCTGGGGACTTTATAGATCTCGACGCGGGACAGGTTTCTTTGGCGTCGCCAATCGGCCAAGGACTGCTGGGAGGCGCTAAGGGGGAGGAGGTAACCGTCCAGCTGCCTAGAGGTGACCGGCGCTACAAGATTCTCGAACTCACGACCCTTCCTCAGCAGCTTGAAGAGTCGGACGGACATGGTGACTAAGATGGAGGCTCACAATGGTTAAAGTTCCTTCGACGATGGCCGTGCTGGGAACACCTGCACCTGATTTCACACTCCCCAACCCAGCTACTGGGAAAGAGGTTTCTAGGACTGACCTCAGGGGTGATCGCGCGCTTCTTGTCATGTTTCTATCCAACCACTGCCCCTTTGTGCAGCACCTGGCAGATGAGTTGGCAGCGTTTGGCCGAGAGTACCAAGAAAAAGGGTTGGCGATTGTAGGGATCTGCTCTAATGACGTCACCAACTATCCTAACGACCACCCGGATCTTATGGCTGAGGAAGTCGAGTCTCGCGGATACACTTTTCCGTATTTGTATGATGAGTCTCAGGAGGTTGCTAAGGCCTACGAGGCATCATGTACCCCGGACTTTTTCCTCTACGATCTGGACGGGCTGCTAGTCTACCGTGGACAGTTTGATGGGAGCCGCCCGGACACAGATATACCCATTACTGGCGAAGATCTTCGTAGCGCGTGCGATGCGGTTGTTGCCGGTGATTGCCCCTCACCAGAACAGCGTCCAAGCGTGGGGTGCAACATCAAGTGGAAAGCCGGAAATGCACCAGCCTGGTTCGGCTGAGTAGGTATGCTCGGCATGAAAAAGAAGACGCCACCAGAAAACTACTCTGGTGGCGTCTAACTGTCGCAGCCCAGCGCGATGGCCGGGTACGGCGCGAACAGTGATTTAGATCAGACGGTTCGGCTTAGAAGCCTCTCCGGCGATCGCTTGCCCGTGCCAGGCTGGACAGGGTACTCGGACTAGACAAGGATCACCTCCTTTTTTCAGTTCAACATAGGGCGGAGCGCCAGCGGGCTCAGGACCCGCGGTCCAACAATCAGTACCCATCTGGGGTGCTGGTTGAGGCCCAGATCAGAGGGTTTACTCCGATCGCCGCCATGATACAAGGATACTCATGGGGGATGCAAGAGCAGGGAACCGGACTACGATTCAGGGCATCTGAGGCCAACGGCAGACAATGCATTATGGAGTTTTGAAGACTAAGTGTTCGCGGCGTCCCTGTAGGCTCGGCGAAGCATCCAGAAGCAGAACACAATGGCAAGCAAAATCCATAAAGTACCCCACGCGAGGGTTGGAACACCTGTGATGTCGGAGAGCATTGCCGCATCTGAGCGGACCTCCGGGCGGTCCAAGATGTCACTCTTGATATCGAGTATCGCGTAGAGTGCGCTAGTGAGGCCAAGTGTCAGCAAAAGGGTGCGGTTTAGCATTGGGGCCAGCTTTTGAGATACGCCGATCATGCTTAACCCGAAGAGCAAGCCGAACACAAAACCAAATTCTGAGCGCACATAGAGCATGGTCAGTCCGATAACGAGTACCCCGATAAGCCCGTTCACCCACTCTGTTTTGACGCGTTCAGCAGTGGCGGCTATGAACATCAGTCCACCCCAGAGCAGACTCCCTAGGTAGCCTGCGCTCAGGGTCAGGAAGGCGTTTCCGCCGGGACAGTAGCACGCACCTCCTTCTCGCGGATCGAGTGTGATCCTCTCGATCGTCCCTCCTGTAGCTACAGCTGCCACGGCGTGACTAACCTCATGCAGCAAGACGACGAAGATCTTGAGGGGGTACACGAGGGGGGTATCCCAGAGAAACCAAAGAGCTGTGAAGAACAATGCGAACCCAAGGATGAACCGGAGCCTTCCATAAGACCGTGCGGGCATGCTGGGCTTGTTTTGAGGATCTGCTATAAAGAGACTGACACCCCTACGGTTATGCGTCGACTATGTTCCAGCCTCGATTTGCACGAGGTAGCGAGCTCTTATGAGATCTGCATGACTAGCCAGTTCTGTGCGTGCGATGTCAGCGGACTGGTTGGCGTTTGCCAGCGCTGCTAGTGCAGCTACCTCGACCTCCGTGGTCGCATATCCATACCGGAAACCAAGCGCGGTCGACCACGCTGTGACCTGATCCTCCCACTGCCGGAGGAGCGCCGCTCTTTCCCCCGGTGGCACTTCCAAGCGACGCATCCGCACTTCTTCGATCGCGGCGGCTCTTTGTTCATTCTGTCCTTGCCCCGATGTGGCCATCCATGCTTCTAGGACTTGTGCGGGGTTATCGATTGAAGCTGCTATCTCTCGGATGGTCGAACTCCGGGCCTCCGACAGCGGAACGACCTGTCGGTTCTCTAGCCTAAGGACGTGGAAACCGTATTGGGTCTCTGTGACTGGGCTTAGCTCTCCAGGTTGGAGTGCGAGTGCCGCACCCCAAAACTCGGGTACCCAGGTGCCCTCACGGCCTGGAGGCATAAGCCCCTCACCGACCTCCTCGGCTGCCTCAGCCATCAATGTTGTTTCTACATCAGGGAACTCGGAGCCAGCCTGGAGCATGGATAGTGCTCGGGCAGCTTTTTCAGCAGCAGCTTCTCGATGAGACGTTGGTCGCCAGCGCTCACTGAACACCAGAATGTGACGAACGGTGAGTTCCCAATCGGGGTCTGTCGAGTAACGAGCCTGCAGTGCGTCTTCACCGACTTCATTCTTCTCGAGGGTCAATTCGGCAGCGAGGATTTCCAACTCTCGGTCCTCGATCCACTCAAGCACTAGTGGGGCACCCAAGGCAGCGGTAGTCGAGTCTGCAACGGCAAGTCCGAGTCCCGTCAGATGAATGAGTGTTTCGCGCCGAGAACTTGAGAGCCCAAGTAGTTCGTCTTCTGTAAACGAAGCAGGTCCGACCGTGACAGAAGGTGGCTCAGGTTCTGCACACGCGGCGAACACCACGAGTGTGAGTAATGCCCTATAGTCCATTGGAGCACACAGTGCGAGGTATTGATTCCCCTAAACCTAGGATCTAGAAGGGCCTTTGAGGTAGTTATTTTTTAAGTTCGGGCCAATGATGGAAATCAGACGCTAGGTCCTGCATTTGCAGAAATCAGAATGATGCAAACAGGGAATACCAGTTATAAAGCCGCGGTCGCCCTCGCGGTTGTAACGGTGGTCATCCTTTTCTGGGTCATCGGTGCTGTCGGCGTTCTAGGCGCTGACGGTGACCCCGCCGACTTGATGTATATCGGTGTGCTTGCCGTAGGGATCACTGGTGCCATCATCGTTCGCTTTCAGCCGATGGGAATGGCCCGTGCGATGATCGTGATGGCGCTTGCTCAGGCACTTGTCACCGTGATCGCATTGATCATCGGGAAGCATGATGCCCCGTATATGTCCGTGTTTGAAATCGTGTCGTTAAATAGTTTCTTTGTCTCACTTTTTCTTGGTTCGGCCCGGCTTTTTCAGAAGGCTGCGCGGGAATAAATTTTTGCGTGTGGGGTTTCCAAAGAAATGAGAGGCGATTATCCAAAGGGATAAGAGGTGTGCTAACCGCCAGTTGTCTCAGCTATTTCCGGTCGTCGACTCAGTCATCCAACACCCAAAAAATGCCCTGGGGGTTGGACCGTTGGCTCTTCGGACCCCACCTTTGTGCCCGTGATTACTTTCGCCCTTCTTCAAATTGAACCGGCAGGCGGCCTGACAGAGGCGCTTTCCGGGAGCCCTGTGCTCGCGTTGGCAGTTATGTTTGGTGCTGGCGTGCTCACGAGTCTGACGCCCTGCGTCTACCCGATGATCCCGATCACCAGTGCCGTGATCGCCGGTACGGCGAAAGAGGACCAGCCCAAGTCCCGAACGATCGGCCTTACGCTCACGTACGCAGTGGGCTTGGCTATGCTTTATGCTACCCTAGGGGCGATTGCCGGACTCTCGGGCCAGATCTTTGGAACTGTCAGTGCGAGTCCGTGGGCGAAGCTGGCGATCGGCAACCTGCTAGTGATCTTTGCTCTGGCCATGTTCGACGTCATTCCCGTACCCGTTCCCAGAAAGCTTCTGGAGCGGGCGGCCCAAACCGAGGGCGGATCTTATGGTGCCGTCTTTGTTATGGGGGCTATGTCAGGTGTAGTTGCTGCCCCTTGTGGTGCGCCGGCATTCGCGGTGGTGCTGACATGGGTCGCGGCAACAGGGGCTGGCCTAATGGGTTTCGTGTACCTGTTCGTCTTTTCATTGGGGATGACCTCGCTCCTTGTCGCCGTGGGTCTCTTTTCAGGGACACTGGCGATTCTCCCAAATTCGGGGGTATGGATGGTGTGGGTGAAAAGAGTCGCAGGGGTGATCATGATAGGCGTTGCGGAGTATTATTTCGTTACAGCTGGCTACAACCTCTGAGGTGACTATGCGTGCGAGAGTATTTTGCGGAATCGCGCTAACGTTCCTTATGGCGCTACCTCCTAGCGTCCAGGCACAAGCGGGTGGCGTTTCTCTCCCTTTAGGTACTGCGGGACCCGATGCCGAACTTCAGGACCTTGAAGGGAACGACATTCAGCTCCTTGACTACGTGCAGGGCAAACCAGCGCTCATCGAGTTCTGGGCGACGTGGTGCGAACTCTGTGAGGAGCTACAGCCTCAACTCGATGCGATCCAGGCACGGCACGGTGACGAACTGAACGTTGTCGCAGTTGCGGTCGGCGTTGCTCAGAGCATTCGGCGTGTAAGGCGTCACCTCGAGGATCATGATCCAGGGTATCCTTATCTGTGGGATGCACGTGGCGCCGCAGTTCGAGCCTACAACGCCACTACTACGTCGATCGTTGTCCTACTAGATGGGGCCGGTAATGTGGCGTACACAGGTGTTGGGGCTGATCAAGACCTAGGAGCTGCAGTGGAGCGACTCCTCGGCCAGTAGCCACCAATAAGTGCGAAGACTGAGCCCGGCACGGACTACTCCGTGCCGGGCTCTTTGTCTTGCTTCTACACGTTAGAGACTAATCGTCCGCCTCTGGTGTCACTCGGTCAACAATTGCGCCGAGTTCCTCGTAAGCCGTCGGGTCGTTTTGGTTGAACGACTCGATCACGCCCGCGATGCGACCATCTGGTCCAACCACGATCACGGCACGGCTGTCAACCATGTTGTTATCGCGGAGTCCACCACCAAAGTCCGCATAAGTCGATCCGTTGTTGCCAGCGTCACTAGCAAAGAGAAACGGAAAATCTGCGTCGTGCAGCCAGGACCCCAGGTCCTCGGCGGAATCGTTCGAGATCCCCATCACGACAACGTTTTGTCCTTCGTTGAATAAGCTCGCGTACTGATCACGGTACGCCGTCATTTGAACTGTTCAGCCAGGCGTCCGTACGCGGAAGAAGAACGCGAGGACGACCGTTTCGCCGCGATAGTCACTCAGCCTAACCGGTTCGTCGAGAGTGCCGTAACGGGTCGCGCCAGGAAGCGCGAAGTCCGGGGCCATCTCGCCAACCGAGATCAACTGAGCACTGGTGTCGACCGGTGCGCCCATCACGAACGCTCCCGCCAACAGGGCGAGGGAGATCGCTTTACGCATCTGATTACATCTCCGTCAGAGTGCGGAAGGGTAACGTGTGAATATCGGAAGCGTGTGCTAAACGTGCCAGACCCCAAGTGTGCTTTTGTTCACGGACACTGCATTGCGAGAATCCTGCTCGAGATTCTTTACGCCTCGCAGAACAAGAGTTCTTAGGGTCTAGAGGACCCCACAATCATGATTCTTTATGAAACTAAGAGCCCACAATTCCCAGTAACCATGCACATATCAGAGCACCGTAGATCCCGAGCACGTATCCGGCTACAGCCATTAGGAGCCCCACTGGCGCCATAGCCGGGTGATAGATGCCGGCCACAACTGGCGCCGTAGCGGCGCCACCAATGTTCGCCATGCTTCCAGTAGCGACAAAGAAGAGAGGCGCCCGGACGACGCGTGCAGCCAGAAGTAGTACAGCCACGTGAATAGCGATCCACACGGCACCGGCGGCCAGGTACATCGGAGCTTGAAGTACAGCACGAAGGTCGGCCTGCGCTCCAATTCCCGCGAGCAGCAGATACAGTGCTGTGTAGCCAAGACCCGATGCACCCACCTTTTCGAAATCGCGCAGGCGGGTAAAAGAGAGGGC
>CEUS01072124.1_pt1 | contig 24709 bp, 24 predicted proteins | sample 427031 | NCBI WGS metagenome assembly CEUS01 (sample SAMEA2622837, study PRJEB7988) | marine metagenome | biome: marine biome (ENVO:00000447); feature: marine epipelagic mixed layer (ENVO:xxxxxxxxx); material: "saline water (ENVO:00002010), including plankton (ENVO:xxxxxxxx)" | depth 140 m | reverse complement strand
AGATAAATATTGCCGCAGACAGTGGGGGGTGTAGAACACCTTAAATTTAGCCCCACCGAGGCTTGATCAAATAGAGTAAAACACATGTTGGGCTCTCCTTGGTTCAGGCCTTGGAGAGCCCAACTGTTGTTAGGAGATTAATGCCAACAGAACAAAAAATAGAACAAGTGGAAGATATTAGGGATAGGCTTAGTAGGGCAAGCATAATTGTAACCACCGGCTACGAAAGCCTGACATCCTCAGATATGAACGCTCTGAGGAAAAGTCTTAGGCAACAGGGCATAGAGTACAAAGTAATAAAAAACACCCTGGTACTAAGAGCAGCAGAAGAAATAGGTAAACATGGAATAGACAGCATACTAAATGGACCAACTGGTATAGCTTTCGGATACGATGATGTTACATCAGTTCCAAAGGCTATTAATGATTTCATATCATCTACTAGAATTCCTCTAGTAATCCATGGTGGGCTTATGGGCTCTGAGATTCTCACAGGGAATCAAGTTGTAGAGATTGCTAACTTACCTTCTAAAGAAGAGTTAGTTGCCAAACTTTTAGGTCAAATGAAAGCACCTATTACAGGATTGGTTGGGACATTGAATTCTATACTTACAGGTATAGCTGTAGTGCTGCAACGCAGAGTTGAGCAAATGAACGATAACTAAATGAATAATTGTGCATTCTATATATAAAATAAGGAGTTTGGAGATATGAGTAACGAAGAATTATTAGAAGCTATTAAAGGTATGACTGTATTGGAGCTATCGGAGTTGGTGAAAAGCCTCGAGGATGAGTTTGGGGTTAGCGCTGCAGCTCCTGTAGCTGTAGCAGCAGCTCCTGCGGCAAGTGCAGGTGATTCAGCAGGTGCTTCTGGCGCAGATGAAAAGACAGATTTTACTGTGACACTCAAAGAGGTAGGTCCAAATAAGATCAATGTCATAAAAGGCGTTAGAGAAGTTACGACTCTTGGTCTGAAAGAAGCGAAAGACTTGGTTGAGGCAGCCCCACAGGCGGTTAAAGAAGGTGTAACAAAAGAAGAGGCTGACGAAGCAAAGGAAAAATTGGAAGCCGCCGGCGCGGTTGTTTCAATAGACTAATAGATCAGAAAATATATTAGTCTTAACAATATCGGTTGAATGAAAACAGGTTATCCTTGACACCTAGCGGTTTCGGGGATAACCTGTTTGTTGTGGGTGCTTAGATTTAGCGTCCAATTCATTAACAAAATGATACCTTAAGGGAGGTAATCCAGATGACAATCTCAGAGAATTTGCCGAAATTTAAAACGTTTGGTACTAGACCTATTAGGCACGATGGACTAGACAAAGTTACCGGTCGGGCTAGGTACGGGGCTGACGTGCATCTTCCGGGAATGTTAGTTGGCAAAGTTCTTAGAAGCCCATATGCTCATGCGAAAATCTTGTCGGTTGACACCAGCAAAGCAGAGGCTCTACCTGGAGTTAAGGCGATAGTAACTTACAAGGATTTCCCAATAATATCCGGGCCTTTAGTATTTGGTAACGAGATGGGTAACTCCCGTATTATGGCTGAGAACATGTTTGCTACTGAAAAAGTTCTCTACAAAGGACATGCAATAGCAGCTGTTGCTGCTACGGATGCACACATTGCCGAAGAGGCAATAGGTTTAATAGATGTTAAGTATGAACCATTGGAACCCGTATTGACTGTGCATGATGCTATGAGAGAAGGGGCTCCTATACTCCATGATACGATGACAACTCTATTTAAAGTTGAGAGATTTGGTAAGGGAGAAGATACTGGAGTCAAGAGCAATGTTGCCAGTCAGATACAATTCAAGCGTGGTGATTTAGATAAAGCATTCGGCGAATCAGAGCTCGTGATAGAGAGAGAATTTAACACTAAAACCGTACACCAGGGTTACATAGAACCTCATAGCTCTACAGCTAGCTGGTCTCAGGATGGTAGGCTCACTGTGTGGACAAGTACTCAAGGAATATTTGGTATAAGAGATGCTACAGCCGCTATATTAGGCATACCGGCTTCACAGGTTAAGGTAGTGGCAATGGAGATAGGAGGCGGGTTCGGAGGTAAGACCCTTACTTACATAGATCCGGTGGTAGCCCAACTTTCTAAGAAGACTGGTAGGCCTGTAAAAATAACGATGACCAGAAAAGAGGTATTTGAAGGCACTGGGCCAACCTCTGGTACATATATGAGATGTAAGATAGGCGTAGATAAGGATGCTCATATAACGGCTGCAGAACTTCATATGGCCTACGAAGCAGGAGCATTTCCTGGTTCACCAGTAGGAGGAGGCGCCATGAGTGGCTTAGGACCCTATAAAATCGACAACCTTATTGTCGATGGATTAGATGTGGTCTGCAATAAACAGAAAGTAGCTGCATATCGAGCTCCCGGACAGCCGCAGGCTGCGTTTGCTGTTGAAACAGTAATGGATGAATTAGCTGAGAAACTTGGATTAGATCCACTAGAGTTCAGGATGATGAATGCTGCACAAGAAGGAGATAGGGCACCTAGTGGAGTTCCTCATCTTACATTTGGTAATGAAGAAGTTGAGAGAGCCATGAAAGAGCATGACCACTACAATGCTCCTCTCGAAGGGCCTAACAAAGGCAGAGGTGTGGCAGTAGGATACAGGCTTAATGGTGGAGGTAGTGGATCAGCCGCTACTATAAATGTAAATGCTGATGGAACTATAAACCTTTTGACTGGATCTATGGATATAGGAGGATCAAGAGCCGCTATTGCCATGCAGGCAGCAGAGGTATTAGGAATATCTTCAGATGACGTTAATCCTCAGGTTGTGGATACCGATTCTATTGGTTGGACTGGCACTACAGGTGGTAGCAGGATTACATTCGATACAGGTCGTGCAGCAATAAATACCGCGAATGAGGTCATCCAGAAGATGAGTGAACGAGCGGCGTTGTTATGGGAAGTTCAATCTGCCGACGTAGATTTTGAGGACGGAGTTTTTATTTGTACCAAGAATACTGAGGATAGATTTACCTTTAAGGAATTATCAGCAAAACTTATGGACACTGGCGGTCCGGTTACATGTTCTGGCATAGATAAACAAGGTGGTGTTGGAGCCCAACTGGCCGGTCACATAGTGGATGTAGAGGTAGATCCTGAAACCGGTAAAGTTGATATACTACGTTACACAACTTTTATAGATGCAGGTAGGGCAGCACATCCAAGTTACGTAGAAGGACAGATGCAGGGAGGTGCTCTGCAAGGTATCGGGTGGGCACTGAACGAAGAGTACTATTTTACTGATGACGGAACGGTCGCAAATTCCAGCTTCCTGGATTATAGAATGCCTACCAGTTTAGATTTGCCTATGATTGACACAGTCATAATTGAGGTTCCAAATGACCGGCATCCATTCGGCATAAGAGGCGTCGGTGAGACTGTTTTAATACCTCCTATGGCAGCTATCGCAAATGCTATACACGATGCCATTGGAGTCAGAATGACCAAACTACCTATGAGCCCTGGTGCCATACTTGAAGCACTAGAAGATGCTGGCTAATAGATAAGCTACAAAAGAACGAATATGTGCATACAGATTTGAGATAGCCTGTATGCACATTAAATACCGGATATGCAGTCACTATTATTGAATGGACCTTGATAAGTGGTTGAAGTTAAGAAACATTTGTATATTCTTACTCTTGATGAAGGTCAGTTTTTCTTGGGGCATACTGATAATCTCAGAGACGATCTCGAAGCTCACTACTCCGGATCTATTCCCGATACCAATGGTAGAAGCCCTCAATTAGTCTGGACAGATATTTGGTCGGGAGATTCTGAGAAGCTTAAAGAACATATTCAATCACTGATGGATCTATTCGAAGCAGATCCTAGGAATTTGCTCTATAAATTACAGGCCAGACTTCCTATGGGCGGAATACATTGGTGGACGTCAAATGGCTATTGGGGATAATCAACTCGTCGCGTGCTTCTGACTTGGTTTTAGCGACATATATCATCACTGGAGATGGATATCTTGGAAAATTCTGAAAATAGCTGCAGTAATTGTGGGGAAAGCAATCCAGATAATTCTAATTATTGTGGCAATTGTGGTCATAGGGTAGGCACATCAGAAATTAGTGGTCCTGATCAGGATGATAAAACTAATTTAATAGTAAATTATCAACCATCAATTATAGGCAGCTCTCGAATCTTGTTCCTGACCTTTGCTTCGTGGGGACTGTATTTCTATTACTGGGTGTATATTACCTGGAAAGATCTAGAGAACGAAATAAGTGATAGCCATACACCTCTCTTACAGACCATTTCAATGTTTATACCTATTTATCAGTTATTTAGATTCAACAGACATGTATCTATCATAAGAAGTGTCGCTATAGATGCTGGATTGCAGACAGATTTAAAGCCTATAGTTGCTGTATTACTGGTGGCATTAAACGGGATAATTGGTTATATATCCCTAGGGATACAATCGCTGACTATATTCGGCGGCCTCTTGCTACTAAGCCTCGTTTTAACAGCTACAGTGATAAATTGGGCTCAAGAGACATTGAATCGTTACTGGGTTCTGGGTAGGTCAGTTGCTAGTGTTGAAAAGAGAATGCAGACAGGGGAATGGATATTATGCGGACTCGGAACGTTTGTTTGGATCAATCTTCTAGCAGCACTAATTTAGTATCTTTTGGGGTACGGAATTTATAACCTCTCTATATTGCCCTATGAAGTTTGAGCCTATAAAGGAATTAATGTGCATAAACATGGAATGATGGGTGCATTGGTAAGTAACTTTAGGCTTATATGCTTGATATTTTATATAAATATGGTACTCTAGTCACTGTTGTCAATCAAAGATTGCAAATCTACTAAGATAACGAACTAAATTATGTTTGAACCTCCTAAAAGAGATCAAGGTCAAGATATCCAAATAGAGCAACTCCTCGGAGGAATTGGCTCTGTCCTTGGATCTATAGGTAGTAAATTCGGTGGTGGTGGTTTCAAGCTCCTGATAAGTATATTCTTAATTGGTGCTTTGGCTCTATGGCTGGCTTCTGGACTCTATACTGTTGGCCCTAGAGAAAAAGCGGCATTGAGGCTTTTCGGAGAATTCCAAACAACTTCTGGACCGGGACTTCATTGGTACTGGCCGTCTCCAGTCGGTCAACGTGACAAGGTAGACGTTGATGTTACTCGAAGAATGGAACTCGGTTTCTTGACTGCCCAGAATGGTAATGTACAAGATATACCAGTAGAGGCATTGATGATTACTGGGGATTTGAACATAGTTAACGTTCAAATGGTTGTTCAGTATAAGGTTAAGAACATTGAAGAATTTCTTTTTAGGGTAGATGACCCAGGTGATGCAATCAGAGGTATAGATAGAGGGAATCCGGAGGGTAGAACCCTGAAAGATGCTACAGAAATGGCGCTTCGACAAGTGGTTGGACAGCGGAGTATTGACGACACTTTGATCGCAAATCGAGAACAGGTCCAGGTTGACACTCAGCTTGTACTACAGGATGTACTGGATCATTATCAAACTGGTATACAGGTTCTGAGTGTTGTCTTACAAACAGTAAGGCCTCCTGACGAAGTTAGACTTGCTTTCGACGATGTAGTTAATGCTAGAGTTGATAAGGAAAGCCGAATAAATGAAGCTAAGGCCTACGAGCAGGACAAATTGCCGAGAGCTCAGGGTGATGCTGAACAGATAGTTCAGTCGGCTGAGGCTTTCAAGGCAGAAAGAGTTGCTAGGGCTCAAGGTGAGGCAAGCAGGTTTATAACTGTTCTGGATGAATATGTGGAATCTAAAGAAGTAACTAGGAGAAGATTGTACTTGGAGGCCATGGAAGAAGTTCTTCCAGGTATAACTAAGTTCGTAGTAGATCCAGAGTCTGGTGGCAGTATGTTGCAGTTCTTGCCTTTAGATTCGCAACAACAATCTGAGACCAGGTCGGTTCCTAGCGGAGATATACAGTGAGAATATTAGGGTTGTTGGGCATAATATTAGCAATTGGCGCTGTCGTAGGGCTACAGTCCATTTACACTGTAGATGAAACGCAATACGTAGTGATACGAAGGTTCGGTGAGATACAGAAGGTTAATGTTAATCCAGGATTGGCTTTCAAAACTCCATTTGTAGATAACGTAGTAACTTTCGATAATAGATTGCTTAGGATTGATATGCCACCTTCGTCTATGCCAGATAAGGAAAGCCAATTCTTGCAGATTGATGCATACGTTAGATACAGGATTAATGATCCGAAGAAGTTCTTGCTGAGTCTATCTGATGAGACTAATGCAGGTGCCACACTAGGTCAGATAGTAGTGTCTGAGTTAAGGTCTGCAGTTGGAGTTAGAGATAGAAAAGACATAATAGGTGGAGAACCTATAACACTGGCAGATGGTACGGTTGTCGTAGAGCCTAGACTTGATGACAATGGCATAGCTGCTAGAACTTCTATGATGAATAGTGTGCTTGATAAATCAAATAAGACAGTAAGTTCAGAAGATAATGATTTCGGTGTTCAGATAGTGGATGTAAGGATTAAGCGAGCAGATTTCCCGGGCACTACTGAGGCTAACGTATTCAGTAGAATGCGGAGTGAAAGGAAAGTTAGGGCAGACAAACTTCGGGCAGAGGGTGAGGAAGAATATCTCACAATTACTGCTAATGTAGATAAGAATGTAAGAGTTGTCCTAGCAGAAGCAGACAAGATGGCTAATGAGCTTAAAGGTGAAGGTGAAGCACAGGCAATAGCTATATTGGCGGATGCGCTCGAGAGAGACCCTGAATTCTTCGCATTTAGGAGAAGCCTTGAAACATACACAAAGGTCCTTGATGAAAAGACCACAGCTGTACTTTCCTCTGAAAGTGACCTGTTTAGATACTTACAAAACCCCGGAGAGTACGACGACTAGGAATCTATCAGTTAGAACTCATACTTGGTAAGAGGTCGCGCCTAACAGGTTTTTAGTACTATATAGAGTGAATAGGGAAAACTAATTCCTTAACCTCTCTCACAGTAGATGATGTGAATTGCTCCAGTCTTTCTGACATCTCTTCACTTATAGATGGTAATTCATGGTCTGATAGTCTTTGGATACCATAATTACCTTTGAATTTCTCAGGAACATTGTCATCCCAGGCTTCACCTATCATGACACCATAATCCATAGTCCAAGCCCTCGCTACAGCACCAAGGTCATATCCCCCTCCTCCGAATGCAAGCCATTTTGAACAAGCCGAGCCGAGGCTTCTAACTAATTGGTTATGCCCTTGTGTACTGAGCCCAAGATGAGTTATAGGGTCTTTAAAGTAAGGATCCATACCTAATTGAGTAGCAATTACATCTGGACTGAATTTGTCAATTATGGGTAATATAATATCTGACATTACCATGGCGTAAATTTGATCATTGCTATATGGGTGGAGTGGGATATTTACTGAGTATCCAAGACCAGAACCTGTGCCTATACTATTTACAGACCCGGTTCCAGGGAATAGGAATTGACCAGATTCATGTACCGATATAGTAAGGACTTTATTGGTTGAGTAATACGCATGTTCTACGCCATCACCGTGATGTGCATCTATATCTATATATGCGACTTTGAGGCCTTTTGAGACTAAGTAGTCTATTGCCATCACTGGATCGTTGAATATACAGAAACCAGATGCGTTGCCTGGCATGGCGTGGTGTAGTCCACCAGAAGGATTAAACGCAATGTCAACATCGCCATTGTATATCATTTCTGCTGCTAATATAGAAGCACCTGTAGACAAAAGGGCAGAGTCATACATTCCTAGATAGATAGGGTTGTCTCCATGGTCGCTGAAATTGTACTTTGATGCGGAATACTCGTGTAACCCTTCACTAAGATTTTCCACTGCGCTGATGTAATCGTCAGTATGAAAAGGCTTCAATTCGGAGCGATTGGCTTTCCGGGGTTCTACTAATCGAGAGTTCTGAAATGCGAAAGCTCCATAAGCATCCAAGAGTTCAAAAGTATATCTCAGTCTCTTTGGTTGCATTACATGATCTTCTCTAAGAATATGCCTAGACAATATGTCGCTATATATAAATGCTGCTTTTCTGGTCATATAATTCATCCGATCATCGTGATTTTCACTATATAATATCAAACAAATTACGAATATTATAATGTTACAAGAGAAGTTCTATAGTAAACTTAAACTTAAATAATATTCGTATAATTGCAGATACTACGTGGAAATAGATATAAGAAATGACTGTAGAAGAAGATAGTGACTCTAAATTAATAGATTTGACTATATCGGTTTTGGACAAGATACTTTATTGCACATGGGGAGATGGCCAGGTTGAGGGACTCAGGTGGGATATATTAAGGAGCGCTTGTCCATGTGTAGTTTGCAAAGGTGACCATAAACCGATAGACGAGCTGAATCCTGCTCCATACGAAGAGGTGATTCTGATAGACGCTGCGTATATAGGCAAATATGCGTTACGTTTTCTTTGGAGTGATGGGCATGATACTGGTATATACAGTTATGACTATCTAAGGAAGTTATGTGAATGGACTCAGAAGGCATAAAATTATCGAATAAGTGGGCTTTGGGGGGATGATATAGATTACAATAAAATACAAGATCTACTAGATGATCTAGTTGAAGGTAAGATTAATTCGAAAGACGTTTTTGAAAAGTTGAGAATTCTTCCTTTTGAAGACTTAGATTTTGCAAAGATAGACCATCATAGAACTCTAAGAAAAGGATTTCCAGAGGTGGTTTATGGACCAGGCAAGACTAGTAAACAACTAATAGAGATAGTTAGTAGTTTACATGCTCAGTCTTCCAAGATTTTAGTCACAAGGACTAATATGGATGAATTTCTTAAAGTTCAAGAAGTTATTCCCCAGGTTGAGTACAATCATATAGCTAACGCGATAATTGTTGACAGGGAAGGGGATCAGGAAAGATTGCCTGGTGTTACTGTAATATCTGCTGGTACAGGGGATCTTGCGGTGGCTGAAGAGGCTGCTATAACCGCGGAATTAATGGGCAACGAGGTACAACGCATTTGGGATGTTGGTGTTGCAGGTATACATAGATTGTTGTCGTATTTGCCAGTACTAAGCGAATCCAAAGTAGTGGTTGCGGTAGCTGGAATGGATGGGGCATTACCTAGTGTGCTATCAGGTTTGCTTTCAGTGCCAATAATAGCGGTACCTACAAGTGTGGGTTATGGGGCAAGTTTCGAAGGCCTCGCTGCTTTGCTAACAATGCTCAATTCATGTAGCCCAGGGGTTTCAGTAGTAAATATTGATAATGGGTTTGGGGCTGGTTATATGGCGGGTAATATAAACACAAAAATGCAGGGCTACCAGATTTCCTGATAGCCCTGCATTTCATTCAGTGAATATTCAGGCCGTTAGTTGGCCTCGAAAGTGCCTAGCATAGTGAAATTGTGACCGGGGAAAGTACAAACATAAGTGTAGCTTCCTGCTGCTGGAGCAGTGAAAGTAATTGATGCAGAATCGCCAGGGTCTACTAGAGGCGATGCAGCAATTATTCTTGAATCTTCGGGTATCCACGCATTATCTGCCCCGGCTGTTGTACCAGCCATAGCTATTTCTGTTTCTGTACCCGTTGGTACCAATACCCAGTTGTGCTGAAGCGCTCCTGCAGTGTTGATGAACTTAACTGTTACTTCACTACCTGCTTTAGCTGTCATTGTATCTTTGTCAAAATATAGCTCATCTCCTCGCGAGCCTATTTCTAGACTACTACTTGATCCTCCAGTTGCAGGAGCAGTAGTTGCAGGTACACTAGTAGCAGCTGGCTTTGCTGTAGGCACCGCTGTAGCCGCTGGCTTAGATGTTGCCGCAGGTGCTGGATCGTCGCCACCGCCACAAGCTACTAAGAGTAGAGCTGTAGTCATAACCATTATGAATAGAGACCAGATTTTAATCACATTACCTCCCTAATTCGCAGGCGATTCAATTTGGCTCGCCTTGACCTTGGTGTGCTGATGCGTTATACGGAATTTCTGCACGGTTCTAGATTCTATCATAGAGCATGTGGAGGTTCAATACGGCCGTAGATTTTTTGTATCCAGAGGTTGGAAATTTTCTGCTGTACTGTAATTGGGTTAGATTTTTGTTGACAAGCTTAGCTTCAGATCTCTAAAATTAATAGTGTCATTGTGCTAAGTTATTAACATGAGTAATTTAATCTATTTGTTTGATTTAGATTCTACAGACGATGAAATAGATCGTCACGTAAACGCTTTGGTAAAGATTGATATAGATTTAAAAGACAATGCACGGATACTAGAAACTCAAAGAGCTATTGATAAAATTGGATATATATTTAGTGCTCAGGAGACTAAGCGAAAAGATTTAGAGCTGATATTTGAGACTACTCAGGCCAAGGTTTCGTCTACAGAAAATAAATTGTATGGTGGCACTATTCGAAATCCAAAGGAACTGGAAGACTTGCAGTTAGAACTAAATAGCTTGAAAGAGCGTCAGTCTAATGAGGAAGATTTATATCTATCTGCGATGGAACAGGCGGAGGATACTGGTCGGAAACTTAGTAAGCTTGAAGAGATGTTGAAAAACCTTGAAGAGGCTTGGGATCAGGATCAGATTAGACTCAATAAACAGAAGGATGAAACTAATACTTCGCTCGGAGAGTTAAGGAACAAAAGGGAAACCATATCTATGAATATCGACCACCCATCTCTTTCTCTATATGCCAGAGTCAGGAATCAAAGGAATGGTACAGCAGTAGCCCGGGTTGAAAGAGGTATGTGTCAGGGATGTAACATAACACTACCCACAAAGACCGTGCAACTGGCTAAGAACCAGGATAGGCCTATGCAGTGTCCAAGTTGTAGCAGATTGCTATACATTACGGGATGAACTTATGAAGGCTATAGGATATTTTTCGGCAAACCAATCAGATGGGGATGTTAGTACGACAGCTGAACTAATGGAGCTGTTTTATAAGAATTGCAACATCAATGGATACGATCCGGACCATATTTTTTCAGTTGGTGATTACAATAGTATGGTCGGACATATAAAACTTATGTCTCAAGAGTGTACAGTTCTGATGCAGTCCCCTTCTTCGATAGCAATTAATGTAGAAGAGTTTATTGAGAAGCTTATCGAACTATATGATATTAATGCTAGGATTGATAACCTGACTACGGATAGTCAGAATATTTTCGAGATGGCTATTGATGAATGGAATGTGTCTAGTAATAATGCCAGAGGCGATAAGATCAGGGAAGCTATGGCATCTAGGGCACTAAGGGGGGATGGTTTAGGTAAGCCTCCGTTTGGATACAGCATTAGTAGTTCTAGGCGATTGGAAATTAACTCAATTGAAGCTGATACTGTGATGTTGATATTTGATTTATATTGTAATCAAGATATGGGTATGAGGCGTATTGTCAGATACCTGAATGACAGGAACCTGCCGACTAGGAGTGGCAGCGGTTGGAGTATAGTCACGGTAAGAGATATATTGAGGAATCGTTCTTATCTTGGGACCTATACCAGATTTGGCATGAGAGTACCGAGGAACCATGAAGCATTAGTTAGCTTAGATGATTTCAATAAAGCGCAAGAGAACATGGCATCTAGGCGGGTGTCTAGATCATCACATCCTAGAGAACCTTTCCTAATATCCGGATTTTCATTTTGTTCGGCATGTGGCAATAAGATGGTTGGTGTTAGTAGGAGGCAAGGGTGGAAGCTTAAAGATGGATCAGCTAAATTAGGGATATATAGATACTATCAGTGCCAAAGTAGGACTAATCAGGGAAGATGTTTATACCATACATGGAAGGCACAAGACCTAGAATCTAAAGTTATAGAATCGATATTAGAAGAGACCTCAACTGGTGATCATTGGATAAACCAGATATATTTGGATACCCAAACTAATGAAACCCCAGACAAAATGGACACGCGTATTTTAAAGGCGTTCGAAAATCTGGGATCTGGAGGGATCTCTCTAGTGAGCTTCAGAGAAATTGTTGCTAGGGTAAGGGGTTCTGAAAGTATTGAGAACGATACTAAAGAATCGATTGGTATACCGGCAACATTAGAAGGTTGGTTTGGGCTTCCTCCACAAAAGACAAAGATCCTACTCAGTAGAATAATAGACAGTGTTGTTGTATACGATTCTGAAGTGACCGTTAATTTCAAACCAAAACTCTGATGTTCTATCAAGCTTTGACCCAATAACTCTACGATGATACACTTCCAATGGTTGATAGGTAGATCGGGTGATCGCCCTGGATTTATCCGGGGAGGAAAGTCCGAGCTCCACCAGGCAGAGTGCTGGCTAACAGCCAGGCGAGGTAACTCGACGGAAAGTGGCACAGAAACATACCGCCTAAGATTGATTGTTGACTCTAGATGGAGAAAATATTTAATCCGGCAAGGTTGAAATCGTGAGGTAAGAGCTCCCGGCTGACCGTGGTAACACGGCAGCGGTCAAACCCCACTTGGAGCAAGGCCTAATAGAGGGATTATAGGGCGCCTGGCCTATCCCTGGGTTGGCTGCAAGAGGCTTCGAGTAATCGTTGTCCCAGATAGATGATCACCAATTTTCTAAGACTATACGTATATCGTATATAATGAGGGAATTACAGGACTCGGCTTACAGATCTTCCTATCAACCAAATAATCCAGGACATGATTCAATGTGTGGTACATTCTTTAAGTAAAACTTGAGATATATAAATAGCATATGACATATGACATCAGTCAGGATAGTATAAGTGACTCTCTAAATACCAAATTAATTGGAAATTATGTGGTATACCTAGATTCCGTGGAATCCACAATGGATATAGCTGCTGACTTAGCAATTCAGGGGGCCGCTGAAGGTACTATAGTTATTGCAGAAGAGCAAATAAAAGGTAGAGGTAGGTTCGATAGAACTTGGATGTCTCCATCTGGGAAAAACCTGTACATGTCGCTAATATTGTACCCAGATATGAGGTATCTCCATCAAATAAGTATGATGTGTGCTGTTTCAATTGTAGATACTCTTAGCAGTATATTGGCAGAAGAATCTTCTATCTCAATAAAATGGCCGAATGACGTTAGGGTTAGTGGTAAGAAGATAGCAGGTATATTAGTGGAAAATAGAATACTGGAGAGTAGTGAGCAGATATCGATTATTGGGATAGGGCTAAACATAAATTTCGATACAACAGAGATTGCTGAGATATCCGAAATAGCCACAAGTATTTCAGGGGAACTGGGATATCAGATTGGAAGGTTGGAGGTGATCAACAGTTTGTGTTCCAACCTCGAGAGATTATACTTTGGAATACAATCAGGAGAATCTATAAAAGTTCGATGGGAAAACATGTTGGACACAATAGGAAAGAGAATTAAATTATCATCTGGTGAGGATATCATTGAAGGATTGGCGAGCAGTGTTGACGAAGAAGGGAATTTGTTATTGATATTGAAAAATGGGGAGTCCTTAAGCGTTAATGCAGGAGAAGTCACATCTCAGATGTGATAGCTAAAATGTTTTACGCATCTAGCTGAATTAATATGTGGGACAGAGTTTTTTTATCTTTTAATAACAGATCATATAGGTGGCTTTGGCTATCTGGGTTTTTGAGAGCTTTCTCTATGGCGATGGGAGTCCTCACCCAAAGTTGGTTAATACTCGAGCTGACAGATACTGGAAGTGGAGGGTCTCCATTTTGGGTCGGGGCAGGGGCTGGTGTTATGGGTGCTACAACGTTAATGATAGCTCCTGTAGGTGGGTGGTTGGCTGATAGATTCGATAGGCGATTAATATTGGTACTGCTTGATTTCTTGACTCTTCTCACCTCGGTTGCACTATTCATGTTGATAGCATTTGATTTAGTAGAGATGTGGCATGTGGGTGTGCTTGCTATATCAAGAGGAATTGCTATGGCGTGGGGGATGCCGGCTCGAAATGCATTGACATTTGACCTGGTAGGACGAGATGTGTTGTTAAATGCGACGGCTGCAAATTTTACAACCCAGGGTTTAAGTAGAATAATCGGCCCTGCATTGATGGGAATTATAATAGGAAGAGCTGGTATTGAGTGGTGCTACCTCTTCATGGCTATTACATCTTTGTTGAGTATCTTGTGCCTTCTGAATATATCTGCTAGTAACCAAGATAAGATAGTCCAAAACAGGATACTATCCGATATAAAAGAAGCGTTGAATATAGCTATGAAACCTGGTCTAGTTAGGTCGCTTCTAATAATGAGTCCAATAATTGAAATTTTCGGTTTTTCGTATCAGGTTATGCTACCAGTAATGGCTAGGGAGGTTTTGCAGGTAGGACCGGAGGGGCTTGGCATACTGGGTTCATCTGCTGGACTGGGGTCCCTAGCAGGAGCAGTATTAGTTGCCAGTTTTGGTAATTACAGGAAGAAGGGAATGTTGTTGATTGTATCAACAGGTGGATTTGGTCTCTTCTTGGCCCTGTTCGCCGTCTCAGAGATTCTTTATATCTCGGCTGTATTCATATGCCTAGCTGGGGCTATGGCTACAATATATGATGTGAATATGAGTACTTTGCTTCAATCTCTTTCACCTGACAGAACTCGAGGTCGAATAATGGGACTTCTGGTTCTTACGTATGGAATAAGTCCTTTAGGTGGATTTCAGGCTGGTATAATAGCGAGTATGGTAAGTGCTCCTTTTGCAATTTTCATAGGGGGTAGTATGCTGGTTCTCAACTCCTTTAGATGTAGAAGATTGATGAAACGTATCATAGAATATGAGACCGATTCAAAGTGAGGTAACTCACACTATTGTACCATTTCTCTCTAACTCACTTAATTGGCTTCCGGTTAGTCCAAGTAACTCTGTAAAAACGTAGGCGTTGTGTTCCCCTCGTAGAGGCGATCTTACGTTTGCATAGCCTGGTGTTTCGGATAGCTTTAAATTCACGCCCTTATAATCAATTAACCCTATATCAGGCTGGTATATGGATACTATTGATCCGTCTCTGGATCTCAGATGTGGATTGTAGTATAACTCTTCTCCGTTTGAAACCATACCTGAAGGAACACCTGCTTTTTGCAATATCAGCATTAGTAGCCTTGGGGAGAATTCCTTTGTCCATTGGCTGATATAATTATCTAGATCCACTTTGTTATCAATTCTTAAAGACAAGGAGCTAAATTTCTCTTCCTTTGACCAACTTGGATTACCCATCACTGTTACCAACGACGACCACTCTGCTTCAGTTGTTACCTCTATAGCACACCAAGAGTCGAATTCCGAACAAGGATATACATCGTGTGGTGCAGCAATGCGGCTGAAGTTACCTTCAGGGGATGCTATTCTATTGTTTAGCATATAATCCATGTAAGCTACTCCAAGTAGGTGGGCCGTTGCTTCAAGTTGGGCGCATTCTATGTATTGACCTTGGCCGGTTTCATCTCTGTATTCTAATGCGGCTACTATAGATAGTGCTGTAACTACTCCCGCCACGAAATCTGCATATGGCATCTTGATTCGTGTATCTAATGAAGAATCAGGATGCCCCCAGATTTTTGTCAGTCCATTTAACCCCATGACTTGTTGTCCGTATGCAAGGTAGTCACGCAGAGGCCCGTCACTTCCCATTCCTGGCATAGCGATCATTATTATTCCAGGGTTTACTTTCTTTAATTCCTCGTATCCTATCCCTAGCTTGTTTGATACGCCTGGTTTGAAATTTTCAACTACTACATCGCTTATGCGAACGATTTCTTCAATAAGTGATTTACCTCCAGGTTTTCTGGCATCTACAATGCAGCTCAGTTTGCATCTGTTAAGCTCTTGGGGGTCTATAGAGCTGACTAGCCCTGCTTCTTCTATCTTTATTACCTCCGCTCCGAAGGTAGCAAGGTATCTAGTTGCAACAGGTCCGGCTACTACCCTGGTAAGGTCTGCGACTCTAAGCTCAGATAGCGGTAAGAGCTTATTATTATCTAATTGGGATTTTCCAGCTCTTCTATTTCTTGGTTTTTTTATTGGTAAAGCTTTGTCTAGGTTTTCCAGTATCTCATCTGTATGCTCTCCTATTTTGGGAGCCGCAAGGCTAGGTTCCCAGTCAGTTTCGCTGAATCTGACTGGTGGTCCCGGAACGTAGTGATCACCGATTATTGGATGGTTATGATTTCTGAAGTATTTTCTTTCCTTGGTATGTGGATGATTAACAAATTCATCTATTCCAAGGACGGGTATTACAGGCACTCCATCTTTCTGGCCAATTACAACGAATTCATCTCTTGTTATATTATCAGCATATTCTTGTATATAATCGTCTATGATCTCACGGTTTTCTTTTCTAACTTGTCTCTCCATCCAGACTTCATCTGATAATATCGGATGATCCATAACTTTTCTGGCAAGTGCGGAAAATTGATTGTCTGTATACACGGATACATTAGCGTAACCTCCATCCATGCATCTGTATGTATTAACAGCACCGAATGGTGACTGTTTACCTTCTCTTCGGGTTATTACATTTTCGTGTGAATATCTGTAAATATAGGGGTGCTCTGCAGATATAGTTGCCTCCTGCCGAGAGATATCCACAAATTGGCCCCGGCCAGTTTTCCTTCTAGCTCTTAGTCCCAATATAGCACCATAGGCTGCCTGAAGGCATGCAAGATATGAAGTGATATTGAACGGCGCCATACATGGTGCCGTCTCGTCGTCTCCGTTCGCATACATTAGCCCAGATACAGCCTGAGTTACTAAGTCACCGCCTTTGTAGTGTGAATATGGACCACTACTGCCAAACGGGGTTATGGAAACGTGTATAAGACCTGAGTTTCTATGACTTAGATCTTGGTATCCTAGTCCTAAGTTATCGAGGTACCCTGGTAGGAAGTCCTCAACAATAATGTCCACGCGTTCGACTAGAGAAAGCAGATGCCGAGTTCCTTCTTCACTATTGATGTCGATTACTACACTCCGTTTGCTGCGATTTTCGTATATGAAGCGTAAACTATTATCTACTCCTTGCTTGTCTTTAAAGAAAGGTGGTTGCAGTCTTGACGGATCTCCGTCAGGTGGTTCGACTTTTATGACATCTGCACCCATGTCTCCTAGGGCACGAGAACACATTTGTCCTAACCCTGTGGTTAGGTCTAGTACACGGATATGTTGAAGAGCACCTTGATTCATAACTTCCTCCGCAAGACTAGTCTAGTATAGTAGATGTAAATTACTCAATTAAGGGTTTTATTGAAGAAAGTAAGTACTTTCTCCCATGATTCCATAGCTTGTTGGGCCCTGTAATTTTGTCTATCGTAATACCAGAATCCATGACCAGCGTCATCATAACGGTGAAACTCGTATTCTTTGTTATGCTTCTTTAATTCTTCTTCTAACTGATTTACGTGCTCTGGAGTTGGGTTCTGGTCTTCATTGCCAAATATACCTAGAATAGGGATATTTAGGTCTTTGGTATACTCAATAGGCGATACCGGTTGGTTGGGGTTTAGGTCTTCCTTAGCCATTATTACTCTACCACCCCAGCAGTCTACTATGGAGTCAAATCCCGGGATTGTGCATGCTGCGAGGAATGAGTGGCGGCCGCCTGAACATGTACCAATGATGCCAACTTTTCCATTTGATGATGACATAGACTTTATGTATTTCATTGCCGCCTCACAGTCACCTAACACACTCTCATCAGATGCCCCTCCTGCGGCTCGCGCCGTAGCTGTCACGTCGTCTGGTAATCCATGGCCAAATCTGTAATATAAATTTGGACATAATACTATGAATCCTTGGTTTGCAAATCTCCTAGCTGTTTCCATGTAGAATTCGTCCCAGCCAGGAAGATGATGTACTAATACAATACCGGGGAAAGGGCCAGGTCCTAGAGGACGGGCGCTATATGCGTTGATTATGTCTCCGTTATTACCTGTCATTGGTATAGTCTCAGCTATCAACCCTTGGTAGCTATCTGTATTAAATTGATTCCACATAGTTAGTCTCCTTATGTTGATTTTCGATCTCTGATATCCTTGGTGGAGACGGGGGGGAGTCGAACCCCCCGTCCAAAGAATGCCCAGTTGGGATGTACTACAGGCTTATCCTGTAGTTTAAATCTCGCCTTGATGTCCCACTACTGGCACGAGTACTATCAAGGCCAACCGATTTTTCTTAGATCACTCTTATCGGTATGGGAGTGATTCGCACCCCGATTTTATAGCGCCTGAGTTGTATCATCGGGGATAGACACAGTCAGACGTGGCTACACTATTTAGGCAGCCGCAGCGAGTTTATTTTCGCCAATTATATATAGCTCACCTTTATTAACGAGGGAGGTGAGACCTCGGCCTGCAATCCCAAGAGGTAATCCTCTGTCGAATCCACGCGTCCCCTCATGACTTATTATATCATTTAGAAGTAACTATGGTTATCCTCGAGCTATCCGACGCATAGCTCGTCCAGCTTCTCTCTCTTTTTCACGATCTATTATTACTTTTCTCTTATCATATTGCCTTCTGCCTTTGGCTAGTCCGAGTTGTATTTTGGCGTAATGCGATTTGATATAAAGTCGCAAAGGGACTAGCGTGAGACCTTTTTGAGCAGTTACGTCTGAAAGTTCAATTATTTGATTTCTCTTTAGTAGCAGTTTCCTAGGTCTGGTTGGGGCATGATTGTATATACTTCCTTCCATATACTGAGCTATATGGGCTTCATATAGCCACATTTCTCCACCAGATGATCTAGCAAACGCTCTCTGTATATTGGCCCTTCCAGCTCTAATTGACTTAATTTCAGTACCCGTCAAAACCAGACCGGCTTCTATAGTTTCTAGAATCTCATAGTCGCGTAGGGCTCTTCTGTTAATTGCTATTGCACCTGTTGAAGTTCTTGACTTATCGGGTTTATTTCTATTTGATTTAGCCATCTAATGTATACCCACGAATAGATTTGGGTCTATTTATAAATATTGTCCAAGAGATATTGTTTTGCCGTATCTAGTACATCATCTACATTATCTTCGATTTCGTCTCTTACAAAGACATCTGGCGTCAACCCGCTACCTTCGATAATGTTGCCTTCCGGTGTATACCATCTGGCTATTGTAAAGTATATACCAGACCCATCGCTTAGTCCCACATTTAAGTTAGCGCTACCCTTTCCGAATGTTGATGAGCCTAAGATAATGGCTCTTTCGTGGTCTTGTAATGCTCCAGCCAGGACTTCACTTGCACTGGCACTAGATTCATCGGTTAGTACAAGAAGGGGAGTGGAGAAATAGGTACGAGTACGTGGAACCTCTTCATTTACATTATAATCCGTCTTGATTTGATCGGAATCTAATATATAGAAAACCAGCCCTTTTTCTATAAAATGACTGGCAATGTTTATAGTGCTACTTAATAAACCGCCAGAATTCCCCCTTAGGTCGAGGATTATCCCCACTGGATTGTCTGATATAGAATTTTCTAGGACCTTACTGAGGTCCTCATCCGTATTTTCGGAAAAGGATATTAGCTTTAGATATAAAACGTCTCCATCGAGTAATTTCGATTCTAGGCTTTTTATATCTATAACATCTCTTACTATGCGTATGACTTGAATTTGCTTTGTGGAGGCCCTGAGGATACTTAATTCTACAGCTGTCCCCTTTGGACCTCTAATTTTTAATACAGTATCTAGGATAGACCATCCATTAGTAGATTCTCCATTGACTGCTTTTATAATATCACCAGCGATAAGGCCGGCTGATTCTGCCGGAGTGTTAGCATGAGGTTTAAGTATTGTGATATCACCGTTTTTTGACCCAACGGTAGCTCCTATGCCTTCGAAACTACCCTTTATGTCTCCTACAAACATATTGTAGCGACTTGGCCTCAGGTAGGTACTATATGGATCATTAAGCGAATTTAACATTCCTGTGATAGCTGCATGTCTTAAGTTTTCTGAATGCTCCTCATCGGTTTTTCCATCATGACTAAGATTGATCATCGCTTCCAAGGCAAAGGATTTCATGCTATCCAGATCAATTTCTTCTTTATCTACAAATTGTTCTGACAAGATACGCCATGCTTCTACGATGGTTTTAGCATCGTCTTTATCTGCTGCATCCCCGGTAATCTGCTCCCATTCGCTTACAATTTCCTGTATCTCGACTGGATGAGAAGATTCCACTGGCAAGCAGGCTACGGTTACCAATGCGAGTAAGAACATGGCTATATGTTTCAGTTTGCAATAGGGTATCGATTTGTTTAATTCCATACTTAAAATGTCCGTAGGTTCGGTATATCTACAATAAGTTTGGGGTTGTATTCCCATAACCGAATTCTAGCACAATAAAAAAGGGTAGGGTCTTGAGAATTTATTTACTTGATAATATGTTATCGCTGTGATATATTTTCGAACGGATATCGCCTAACAAACTCTAAGGAGCTGAACCCTTTGCTCGAGGATTATTTTCGGCAGTACGGGCTGATCGTAATTACTACCGGCGTCGCTATAGTTATGCCCACGGGTCTCTTGATCTTGTCCTGGGTAATGTCGTTTTTCAGGATGAGACCACGCAAACCTAACTTGGTTAAGAGTAGCCCATATGAATGTGGCATGGAACTTATAGGAGGCAGGTGGATTCAATTCAACTTTCGCTACTATATGTTCGCGCTGCTTTTTGTAATATTCGATGTCGAGACGGTATTCCTTTATCCTTGGGCAGTACACTTCAATCAGCTTGGACTATTTGCTTTCATAGAGATGCTTATATTTGTCCTAATACTGATTGTAGGCTGGGCTTACGCTTGGAGATACAAAGCCTTGGAGTGGGAGTAAGAATATGGCTCTAAATGAGAGATCAGATTACGCTGGTAATCCAATAATAGATGGGATCGATGTTACCGTGCCGCTTTACAGTACTACTTGGGATCTTGATAGATCAGAAGGGGTCACTGTGAGCGACATGAAGGCTACACATCTTGAACCTTACGGTGAGGATGTCATAGAAGTGCCGGATACCGAAGGTAACGTAGTTGTCACATCGCTGGATTTCCTACTAAACTGGAGTCGAAAATCGTCGATATTTCCGATGGCATTTGGCTTGGCCTGTTGTGCTTTCGAAATGATGGCCACCGCTATGGGTAGGTACGATATATCTAGATTTGGTATGGAAGCATTTAGGGCTTCACCTAGGCAGTCTGACCTTATGATAGTTGCAGGAACTGTAACCTGGAAAATGGCCCCTGCTATTAGAAGGATATATGATCAGATGCCCGAACCCAAGTGGGTTATATCTATGGGGGTTTGCGCTACTAGTGGAGGTCCTTATTATCAATCCTACAGCGTAGTGCCCGGAGTAAACCATATAGTCCCGGTGGATGTATACGTTCCGGGGTGCCCACCAAGACCTGACGCTTTACTCTATGGAATAATGGAACTTCATGAGAAAATCAAGAGATACAACCTGACAAGTAAACCGGCTGGAGCATAAACTGAATGACTACCGTGCTTGCTACAGACATAGTAATTTCTAAACTTCAACAGTCTGTGCCTGACTGCATAGATGGATCAAGTGATCTGGATATCTGGGTGAAGCCTGATAGTCTAAGGGACGTGTGTCACTACCTTAAGGAATCTGAAGATATGGATATGAGGTACCTTGTGGCTATATCCGCAGTCGATTACATTGAGTACTTTGAATTGGTTTATCACCTGGTATCAATGAGACATAATCATAGCCTAGTTATAAAGGCGAAATGCTGGGGAAGGGAAGAGCATACTGTCCCATCAGTAGTTGATGTTTGGAGAGGGGCAGATTTCCAAGAGAGGGAGATATACGATCTGATGGGGATATCCTTTAGAGACCATCCTAATCTGAAGCGTATTATGTTGTGGGAGGGTTTTCCAGGGCACCCACAAAGGAAGGATTACTTTGAGCCGCCCAGGTAGCTCTATATCATTATAATGCCTATAAGAACTGAACCAGTAACCGTAAACATAGGTCCTCAACATCCGAGTACGCACGGTGTGTTTAGGCTAAGGGTTACTTTTGACGGCGAAGTCATACAAGATTTAGAACCAGTTTTCGGATACCTCCATAGAGGTTCTGAGAAATTGGCTGAAGAACGAACATATACTCAAGTAGTTACGCTTACAGACAGGTTAGATTACGTTGCTTCAATGTCAAATAATTTGGCATATGTCTTATCCGTAGAAAAGCTTGCAGGGGTACAGCCACCAGAAAGGGCTATGTACATAAGGGTAATAGCTGCAGAGCTACAGAGGATAGCTAGTCATCTTGTGGCTACTGGCTTCTTGCTTCAAGATTTGGGTGCATTAGGAACTCCATTAATGTACTGTTTTAGGGAACGGGAAAGAATTCTAGACATGTTTGAGATGTTATGTGGGGCCAGGGTTACATTTAGCTATATGAGGATTGGAGGTGTATTCCAAGATGCACCGCCAGAGTTTTGGGTTTCGCTTAGCAAGTTTCTGGTCGACATGCCTCACTATATAGATGATTATGAAGGTTTGCTTGCCGGTAACGAGATTCTTCTTACCAGGACCAAAGATGTTGGTGTATTGCATCAATCTACTGCTATAGACGCTTCTATAACTGGGCCAGTTCTAAGAGGAACCGGATTAGAATGGGATTTGAGGAAGCACGATCCCTACGAGATATACGATAGAGTTGCGTTTAACATACCTCTTGGTACTGTAAGCGATAACTACGATAGATTCATGCTAAGGATTCTGGAGATGAGAGAATCTCTTAATATAATTCAGCAGTGTGTTCAACAAATTCCAGAAGGCCCGATAAGAACAGAGGGTGTACCCTATCTTGTGAGGCCTCCAGTTGGGGATGCATATGGCCATGTTGAGGGGCCAAAAGGTGAGCTTGGGTTTTACATAGTGAGTGACGGGGGAATTGCTCCGTATAGACTAAAAATACGCTCTCCATCGCTTATCAATCTGACGGCAATGAAAGATATGCTTGTCGGCGGGAAACTGTCTGATATGATCGTGACTCTTGGTAGCATTGATATAAATATGGGAGAGGTTGACAGATAGTGGGTCCTATAACAGAAGCAAATTCCTATTATAGTAGCCTCTACAAGTTCTTCAATGACCTAGAACTTGCAGGCGTGGATATAATTCCAGAATGGCTTGCGTACTTCCTGGCGGGGTTTCTCGTAATATTTTCCATAGTAAACGCCGTTGTAATAATAACAACTGTCGCGACTTGGGCAGAGAGAAGATTAATTGGAAGATTTCATAACAGACTTGGTCCGAATAGATGGGGGCCTTTTGGTCTGTTTACTCCGATAGCCGATGCAGTAAAGCTCTTGGGTAAAGAGGATACAAGGCCAGAGGGAGTCGATAGTTGGATATTCAACATGGCACCTATAGTGTTCATTGTCCCTACTATTCTTGTGTTTGCTGTTATTCCTATTGGTGAGAATACCTATATTGCTAATCTCAATATTGGCCTTTTATTCATAGTGGCGGTTACTACTGTAGGTACTTTAGGGATGTTTATGGGTGGTTGGGCCTCTGGGAACAGGTTCTCCCTGTTTGGTGCCATGAGAGCGGTAGCCAGTCTGATAAGTTACGAAGTTCCAATGGTACTTTCTATAGTTGGTGTTGTACTCCTATCAGGGTCCCTGTCTATGGTAGAAGTAGTAGAGGCTCAAACAATACCATTTATATTCCTCCAGCCTCTAGGTTTCTTTATATTCTTTGCTGCTGCTTCAGCCGAGATGAATCGAAGCCCATTTGATGTTGTGGAAGCAGAGTCAGAGATTATCGCGGGATATCATACAGAATACAGTGGTATGAAATGGGGAACTTTCCAATTAGCAGAATTCATAGCACCTTTCGGTGTGTCTGCTATCTTGGTTACAATGTTCCTGAAGGGTTGGGAAGGCCCAGTACTTCCTTCTCATTTGTGGTTTTTCTTAAAGGTATGTTTCTTCTGGTTCATAATGCTATGGATAAGGGCAACACTACCAAGGCTTAGGATTGACCAAATTATGGCATTTGCTTGGAAAATATTATTTCCGTTGAGCGTGTTAAACCTCTTTGTTACGGCATTAGAGCTATTGATATGGAAGGATCCCACGGTTAGCGAACTCTGGATGATGGCTGGCATAAATTGGACGATTGCTATTGTCTGCTTAGTCGTAATATCTAGGGCAGGAAGGAGTCGGATATCAACCCGGCCAATGCTTTTTGCAAGAAGTGAAATATCCTATAATCAGTCGGGGGAGGTGAATTAGATGTATGGACTAGGTATTTTGGGAGGTATGCTCATCACCCTGAAAAATATGTTCAGAACCCCGTTTACTATTCAATATCCTGAGCAGGAAATACCGAGGGCATCCAGATTTAGGGGAGAAGAGTTCTCTTGGTATGAAGAGAGATGCACCGGTTGTGCAAGCTGTGCTAAATTCTGTCCTCTGGGTATTATTAAAATAGTTACTACACCAGGTGGGACAAACATGCAAGAAGGTGAGTCGTACTCTGTAGATACATTTGATATAGACATAGGTCGTTGCATGTTTTGTGGTTTGTGTGTTGAAGCCTGCCCATATGATGCATTATTTATGGGAAGTGGGTTTGAGCGTTCAAAATATCGAAGGTCCAGTCTCGTGATACCTATAGAAGAACTTAAGAGTTCAGAAAAACGGCCGAGTACTTGGTTCAGACCTCAGCTCGA
>CEUS01148313.1_pt1 | contig 24755 bp, 17 predicted proteins | sample 427031 | NCBI WGS metagenome assembly CEUS01 (sample SAMEA2622837, study PRJEB7988) | marine metagenome | biome: marine biome (ENVO:00000447); feature: marine epipelagic mixed layer (ENVO:xxxxxxxxx); material: "saline water (ENVO:00002010), including plankton (ENVO:xxxxxxxx)" | depth 140 m | reverse complement strand
CGGACAGAACGTCTCCGGTGCTGCGCGGCAAGTGGGTGATGGAGGTGCTCATGGGAACGCCACCACCACCACCACCACCGAACGTGCCGGCCTTCGAGGCGAGTCCGGACGCTTCCGGGGGACGCCGACTGACAACCAGGCAACGGATGGAGGCGCACTCCGCGGCCCCAGTGTGTGCTTCCTGTCACAATTTCATCGATCCGATAGGCTTGGCGCTCGACAACTTTGATGCCACCGGGCAGTTGCGGACCCGCGAGAACATGATGCCGCTGGACACTCGGGGCACGTTCTACGATGGAACACCGATTGCCAGTGTAGGGGAACTCGCCGATGTTCTATTGAAGCGTCCAATCCCGCTTGCGAGGAACTTCACAGACCGGTTAATGGCGTATGCGGTCGGGCGTCCCACTGAGTATTTCGACCAGCCGACCGTGCGAGCGATTGCACAGGCGGCAGAGATGAATGATTACAAGATATCTTCGTTCATCATGGGAGTAGTAAGGAGCGACATGTTTCGGATGAGACAAGTTCGCACCACCGCTTTTAGAACCACTGCTAACTGAAGAGGGCGGAGCTATGACCTTCATAACTGGGAAACACCTTTCTCGCCGCACCTTTCTCCGTGGTACCGGGGCGTCGGTCGCCCTTCCTCTCATGGATGCTATGGTGCCCGCCGGGAGACCTTGGCGCGATCCCGCAGCTGGGTCGACTCGCCTGGTGACCTTCTACGAAGCAATGGGGTGTGCGGGCGGGAACGACTGGGGGGACTCGCAACGCCTGTTCGCTCCGGCGAAGGTCGGGCGCGACTTCGAGCTAGTGGCCGATAGCCAAATCAAGCCCCTAGAGGATTACAGGGACTATCTGACTATCGTGAGCCAAACCGACTGTCGGATGGCAGAGCCTTTCAGGGCCGAGGAGATCGGCGGTGACCACGACCGGACGACGTCGGTGTTCACGACGCAGGCACATCCGCGGCAAACGGAAGCGGACGTCTTCTGTGGGAAGTCGATCGATCAGATCCATGCGGATCGCTTCGGGCAGGACACCGCGCTGCCCTCGCTGGAGCTCACCGCTTCACGGATTGATCGTTCGTGCGCCTATAACTACCACTGCGCATACACGTTTTCGATGGCCTGGAGGACTCCAACCGACCCGCTTCCGGCGATTCTGGAGCCGAGGGTTGTGTTCGAGCAGCTCTTCGGCGCCGGTCATTCACCGGCTGACCGCTCCCAGCGACTCCGGATGAACCGGAGCCTACTCGATTGGATCGCCGGCGGGATGGCTGATCTCAAGAAGCAGCTCGGGGCGACGGACCGCCAAGCACTGGACCAGTATACGACCCGAATCCGCGAGCTGGAGCGGAGGATCATGATGGTCGAGGCCCAGAACAACAGCGGTGAAGAGCGAGCTATGCCGGAGGCCCCCTCGGGTGTTCCCGAGCGGTGGGAGGATCATATGGAGTTGATGTTCGACCTCCAGGTGCTGGCGCTTCAGGCTGATCTTACGCGGTCGATCACAATGGTCGCTGGAGTCGACCAGGAGAATCGCACCCACCCTGAGAGCGGGACGAATCAGTCGTGGCACGGAGCATCGCACCACGGGAACAACCAGGCTGCAGTGATGGACTTCAACAGGATCAACACGTATCGCCTGAGTCAGTGGACATATTTCCTGGATAAGATGAAGAACACCATGGACGGTGATGCTTCTCTGCTGGACAAGACCGCAGTCATCTGGGGCTCCGCGATGGGTGACCCGAATTTGCATAATCACCGGCGCTGCCCACTCATCTTGATGGGGAAGGCAAACGGTGCGCTCGAGGGTAACATGCACCTACGGGCTCCGCAGGGAACGCCTATGGCGAACGTGTTTGTGAGCCTGTTGCAGGCCATCGGCCACGACGACTTGCAGCAGTTCGGCGACAGCACGGGTGAGTTCCCACTGACATTTCCCAGAGGACGGCTCTCGGTCTCGGAGGCAGGGGTGTGACACATCTGAGAGCGGGTATGGGCATCCCTGCCGCGGTCCTTACGATTGTGCTGCTGGCAGGTGCTGTTGCCCCAGACGAGAGAGTGCTCTTAGACGCTGCCAAGCGGGGTGACGTGGCGGCTGTGCGTTCACTGCTCGAGGAGGGCGCCGACCCGAACGCGGCCCAGGGGGACGGTTTGAGTGCCCTGCACCTGGCAGCCCAGAAGGGGAACCTCGAGGTCGCCAAGCTCCTGATCGACGCCCGTGCTAACATCGAGGCGGAGACACGCATCGGTGCCTACACACCGCTGCACCTCGCTAGTGGGGGCGGGCACGCTCCGGTGGTCGGTGCGCTTCTCGAGGCAGGGGCCAACGCTAGGGCCGCCAGTTCCACCACGAATGCTACGGCTCTCCATCTCGCCGCGAAAGCATTGAACGGCGAGAGTGTGATCAAGCTGCTGCTAAAGAAGGGTGCGCTGGTAAACGCTCGGGAGAGCCAGGGCGGACAGACACCGCTGATGTTAGCGGCTGCATATGGTCGCACCGCCTCAGTCCGTGAACTCCTTAGCCACGGTGCGGATCCAGCCATCAGCACCAAAGTCGTCGACGTACTCAAGAGATTGGTCATCGACAAGGAAGCGCAGGCGCGCCTCCGGGAGGCCGTCATTGAAATTCGCGAGGGCTTTGCGGTCGGCACCGATAGGGACTTGACCCCTTCGGAGGAACAGCTGGCCATTGCTGCCCAGCGTGAATTCCTGCGCTCTGAGGAGCAGATCGCGAAGGTGCTTGAGGGTTTCCATCCGGACGATCTGGGTAGGCCCGGGGCGAGCCTCTACCACACAGGTCCGCAGTTCACTGGCCGTCCCTTGAACGAGACGCTGGTCGGTAAGACCGGCGGCATGACGGCACTTCTGCTAGCATCCCGAGACGGTCGTGTCGAAGCGGTGAAGGCTCTGCTTGACGGCGGAGCCGACATCGACCAGGTCAGCGGCGGCGACCAAAGCAGTCCTCTCGTGCTCGCCTTGCTGAATGGTCAATTCGACCTGGCGATGGTGCTGATCGAGCGTGGCGCGAATCCCAACCTGGCCACGAGTACCGACGGTATCAACCCCCTGTTCGCTACGTTGCAGGCGCAGTGGGCGCTCAAGAATCTCTCCCAACCGGGGCCCAAGGCGCAGGAGATCGCGAAGACCGAGCACCTGGAGTTACTGAGCGCGCTCCTGGAGGCCGGTGCCGACCCAAATGTGCGTCTAAAGTCACACCTTCGGGACTGGGAACAGCAGAGGTTGGGGATCGACGTCAAGGGTGCTACCCCGTTCTGGCGGGCGACCTTTGCGCAGGACCTCGATGCGATGAAGTTGCTCGTGGCGTATGGCGCCGATCCTAATATCCCGACCGTGTTTCCTGAGGTGGGCCTGAGAGCGCGGCGGCAACGGGACGGGCGGCAGCAGGAGGATTCTGGCCTGCCGTTCCCGGCCGAGGGATCGCCCGACCTGTACCCGATCCAGCTCGCTGCGGGGGGTGGGTACATGGGGATCGGAGCCTTCCAACAGAACAACGTGCCGAACAACTTCATCAACACGGTGAAGTATCTGGTCGAGGAACATGGCGCGGACGTGAACCTACCGGATTCGTGGGGCTACACTCCGCTCCACTACGCAGCAGTCCGGGGTGGCAACGACGTCATTGAGTACCTCGTGTCGAAGGGTGGTGACGTAAAGGCCGTCAGCAGGATGGGCCAGTCGGTGGTCGACGTGGCCCGTGGGGGTCAGAGTGGTTTCTTCAAGCGGACTCCGTACCCTAAGACGGTGGAGTTGCTGGTGAGCCTCGGCTCCCCGTTCTTGTGCCTCAAGACCCATTTCCGGGACACTGGGGACTTCTGTCCAGGCGCCGGCGTGCCACCGTTCACCGCCGAATCTGTATTCGAAGAAAGTGTGAGGGGTACGGCGGTCAGATAGAGCGATAGCCTTTTCAGGTGTTAGCGATCGGGGCGGTGAGGGATGGTAAAGTTCCTTCTTCACCGCCCCGAAGCTGTCCAGGCACTCCACGACCTCGTGTGTTGCCTGGTTCTCCGGCGCCTAACGGGCATCTCGGTCGAAAGCTTGATTGTCCAGCTTGAAACCGGCTTCTGCGGAAGCCTTCTAGAAATGGAGATGTCATGATACTCGATCGCATGGGGGTGTTACCCGTCCTAGCCGTTGGGTTGGCGATACTGCCGGCTTGCGCCGGTGATGACCAGGTCGCGCAAGGAGAGATCATCAAGGGCGGTGATGATCGGAACGGGGAATACACGGCTACCGCCAACTGGTGGAAGCCGGCACCAGACCACGACGAGGAGTGGGGGTGGGGGCAGGTGTCAGGCGTGGCGGCAGACAGCCCGGACCGGATCATCGTAGCCGTGTGGGGCGACCGGAACGCAGACGGCGAAGAGCGGCCGAACAGCTCCAACTACATGGTGGTCGTCGATGGTAACGGGGACATCATAGAGCGCTGGACCCAGTGGGACACGATGCTCAACACTCCCCACCAGGTCTACATCAGCCCCTACGACCCCGAGCGCCACGTCTGGGTCGTCGAACGTGGAGGGGGCGTCAATGACATCCACGAACAGGTAATCAAGTTCACCAACGACGGCAAAGAGATCGCGCTGCGGCTTCTGGACCCCAATCCGCGCCAAAGCGGAGAAGAGGCGCGAGCTAACACGAGTCCGGGGCCGCTCGATTTCGGCCAGGCTTCGGTGATGACCTTCCTCCCGAACGGCGACTTCTTGATCGGAGACGGTTACCAAAACGGCCGGATAGCCAGGTACAATGCCGAGGGCGAACTCGTGTCGGAGTTCGGTTCAGTTGGGGAAGGGCCCGGACAGTTCGATCTCATCCACGGTATCGCTGTAGACCGGGATCGCCGTATCTACGTGGCCGACCGTGAGAACGACCGCATCCAGGTATTCACAGAGAATGGTGAGTTCATCGAAGAATGGCCGGACGTAACGAATCCGGCCGGCATATTCATCGACGACAACGAATCGGTATGGGTGGTCTCTGCTACGTTGAACCGACTGATCCAATACAACAAGAACGGCCAACTCCAGTCATATTTCGGGGCATACGGCGGGACGCGGGGCGGCTTTGCAGGTGGCTTGGATCGTCCGCACCAAGTGGACGTCGACCGGGAGGGCAACGTCTACGTGGCCAGTTGGGACGGTGGATGGTTGACTAAGTACACTCCGCGGCCGGGCGCGGATGTGAGTAAGCTTGTCGGCAGGGGCCTTGTTCTAGAATAATAGCTATACGTGAGGCCTGCCGAACAAGCACGGCGAGCCCCCTACTAAGTCGAACTGACAAACGGCTGCTGCTGAGACGGGAGAGCCTCGGTGAGCGAGGCCCACACCTCGTCATCCGACTCAGCTTTCATGAGCCGATCGCGCATGGCACGGTTACCGAAACCACGCGCTATCGCAGAAAGGATCTGAACCTGAAGGCCGTGCTCACGCTCGGGAGTGAGGAGCAGGCACACCAGGTGCACCGGTAATCCGTCGGGTGTATCCCAGTCCACCCCGGGGATGGATCGACCGAAGGCCAACAGGGGCCTCCTCAGCCCTTTCAGCCGGGCATGCGGGATGGCGACGTCATCGCCAACACCTGTCCCGTGGAGCGCCTCACGCGTCCGCACGGCGGCAATAATAGTGTCCGCAGTTGGTTCGCTTGTGTCGGTAGGCAAGCACCTGCACAACTCGTCAATCACCTCCCACCTCGTCGTCCCGCTGAGGTTGAGAGCTATTGCCGAGCGATCAAGGTAATCGAGAGCGGTCACTGGTTTACGCCGCTCAATCGACCAGGTGAGCCACGGAGCCACGAGGAGCGAAGAGACGATGGCAGAGACAACGATTCCTACGAACACGGGCGTAGTGATGATCCCCTGCTCGAGGGCTATATCTGCCACGACGATGCCCGTGACGCCACTGGGTGTGAACGCGATGGCGATGGAGAGCCGATCCTCTCGCGAGAGCACTGTCCCCAGAGCCCCCAGCCAGGCACCCCCGAACTTGGCCGCGATGGATACGACCGTCACGAACGTGACGATGAACCAGTCGAATTCCTGGAGAAAATCGTACTGCAGGCCTATCCCCGCGAAATAGAGTGGTACAAAGACGGCATGCACCATTTGGCTTACGACGTGCCGGGTACGTTCCGTGAGCACGTGTGATTCCCCTGCCATGATACCGGCGAGGAAGAAGCCGAAGAGCGCTGTGAGTCCCGCATGGTGGGTGAGGGCCCCGCACGCCAAGCCTAGGCAGCTCACCATGGTCAACACTACACCCGGCTGGTTGAGCACCTTGTCGCTGACGTATGCGAAGGTGCGATCCACTCCCCGGAGACCCCACGTGAGGCAGAATGCGGTGAACGCGACCGCGACAAACAGTGCCAGCCCGACTGAGCCAAGGTTCAAACCGGCGGGTGAGGCTAACCCGAGCACAACGCTCAGGATCACCCACGCGAACACGTCGTTCACCGCGTAACCGCAGAGTGTCACGAGTCCGAGGTCGCTCTTCACGAGATCGAGGTCGTGCAACACTCGCGCTATGATCACCATGGCACTGATCGCCATCGTGGTCCCGAGAAATAGCGCAAATGGAACACGCGTGGCCGGATCCGTGAGGTAGCGCTCCGGCAGCACTAAGGAGAGACCGAAGCCGATCGCCAGTGGAAAGAGAACTCCGATGATACCGATCCGGAACGCCGACCCTCGTTGGCGCCAGGCCGCGGATACATCGACCTCAAGACCGGTCTCGAGAAGCAGAAACAAGACGCCGAACCACGAGACGGTGTCCAGCATGGCTTGCTGAACTAAGTCAGGTGGGAATAGTGCGACCTGCAGTGTGGGCCAGGCGTGGCCAAGAAGTGTCGGACCCAGTAGAAGTCCGACGGCGATCTCTCCCACCAGCGCCGGACGTCCGAAATACCGCAGCAGACCGCCCAATCCGCGTGCCAACGCCAAGAGCACTAGGACTTGCAGAAGGAAAAGGCCCAGATGCTGCTCTGTCATATCGTCCCCGGGTCACTCTCGCCAAGCGGCCATGTTTAGGCTTAGCGATCGAGATTATGTCCTCTCTGCCACGAAGAAAGTTGTATGGGCGGCCTGCTATCCCTGGCCAGGCAAGACCCCGATAAAGCGGCTGTTGATCAACAAATGAACCCAGATACTGAGGGCGTATCCCAGCAGGATGGCAGGTGCCCACTTCAGGTGGCCGAAGAAGGTGTAGATTCCACGTGCTTGACCCATCACTGCAACGCCGGCGGCAGAGCCGACAGCCAATAAGCTGCCGCCTACGCCAGCGGTGAGAGTCACGAGCAGCCACTGATTGAGGTCCATCTCCGGACTCATCTGCAGGACTGCGACCATGACTGGAATGTTGTCGACGATAGCAGAGGCGAATCCGACCAAGATGTTCGCTGTAGTCGGGCCGAGCTCCAAGTACAAGAATTGTGATGCTACGGCGAGGTATCCCATAAAGCCGAGCCCGCCGACGCACATAATGACGCCGAAGAAGAAGATCAACGTATCCCATTCAGCTCGGGCGAGCTCGCGATAACTATCGAACGCCGCGATATCACCGACTTCACCGTAGTTAGCTTGATCCGTCGGTCTGATCACATGTGTTCGTTTCAGGTAGTAACCGAAGATCTTGAGGTAGGCTAGGCCCGTCATCATGCCAAAAAATGGCGGCAAGTGTAGGAAGTTATGGAACGAAACCGCGGTAATGATCGTGCAAACGAAGAGGAAAATTATGCCCTTTGCACCCCTCTTCATAGAGACAACCTCAGAGTCATCTATAGTCGGGAGTTCCCGCGAAACGAAGAAGGACATAATTGACGCCGGAATGATGTAATTCACGACGGAGGGCACGAAGAGTGCGAAGAAAGTCTGGAAATCAACCATCCCGCTCTGCCATACCATCAAGGTCGTAATGTCACCGAAAGGGCTGAATGCCCCCCCAGCGTTTGCGGCGACCACGACATTCACACAGCTGATGCCGGTGAACTTACGATCGTCTCTTCCTACCGTGAGAACGACGGCGCACATGACCAACGCAGCCGTGAGGTTGTCAATGATGGGAGAGAGTACAAATGTCATGACCCCTGTAGTCCAAAACAGGCGTCGGTATCCGTATCGTTGATTGACCAGCCATGCTCGCAATTTTTCGAAAACGTTCCGCTCGCTCATCGCATTTACGTAGGTCATCGCGACGAGCAGGAATAAGAGGAGCTCTGCGAACTCGATCAGAAAGTGCTCAACCGCTGCTTCCGCCGCGTGAATCAAGTTGTTGCTGGCATACTCGTAACCGATAAGTGCCCAGATGATGCCGGCTGCGAGCAATACTGGCTTGGATTTCCTGAGATGCGAGAACTCCTCCAAGACCACGAAGACGTAGGCTACCGCGAACACGATCAGGGCGGCGATACCGACCCAGTCCTCCACGAGCACTAGCGAACCGATTTCCACAGCTTGTTCTCCTCAGATTCTCGGTGTCGACTGAACCATCGACAGTAGGGATCCGACTGTGCAGTGGGCTTCCAGAGGATGGCGAAGATGCTGCTCCTCATGAATTTCGTACCGATTTCGGCGTCCTTCCTTATGCCGGGTGATCACGCCAGCCTCCGCTAGATGCCCCACGATGCGCATGGCGGCACGCTCGGTTATTCCAGTGTTCGTGGCAACATCCCGCATCCGAGCACGCGGATTATCGGCTAGGCAGATCAGGACATGCGCATGATTACTCAGGAAATGCCATACAGAGTTGGGTTTGCTCATGAGATGAGCCTTCCCCTCGCGATGAGGTTGGACAGATACTCAAAACATGATATCATAAACATGTTTTGCAGGTCAACAGTTGAGGGGGTCACACTTTCGAACAGGCAACGATCTCATCTGGCGGCGGGTGCGTCAGAACCAAGCCATAAGGACTAACTCGTGGAACCAGCGCTACTCAACTACTACCCATTGCTGGTGCCCCTGGCACCACTATTGGGAGCGCTGCTCACTGCACTACCAGATCGTCTGGTGATTGACCGGAATTATCGGATAGCCTGGTGGGGCATCGTGGCAGCGTTTGCTGTTTCATTCCTAATGTTTTGGCAAACGGTTGCGAACGCTGAGCCGATACACGTGGAATTGTTTGATGCGCCTTGGGATTTTCTGCCGTCGGTAGTTCTGTCCATTGATCGTCTGTCAGCAGTAGCGATGGTGGCGATTTCAGGGATTGGCTCTCTCATGTATCGCTATTCGATTCGTTATTTGCAGCAAGACCCGGGTCAGCCACGCTTCCACACGCTCATGGCACTTTGCATTTCGTCACTGCTTTTCATGGTGGCGAGTGCGGATCTGGTGACGCTGTTTATTTCATGGCAGCTGTTGAGCTGGATGTTGTGCCTGCTTTCGCACAACTACGCACATGTTGCCACTGCGCAGAGTTCGTTTCGGACTTTTATCACCCTTCGAATGGGTGATGTCGCGTTCCTGGCCGGCATTGTTCTCGCGTACCATCTGTACGGAACGGTTGAATTGTCACAGCTGTTCGAGCGTGCCGCAGCGGATCAAACATTGTTAGCACTGGGCGGTGGGCTCGAAATGAATGGTTCTACCGCTGTGGCGCTCTTGATCTTTGTCGGCGCCATGAGCAAATCGGCGCAGTTTCCGCTGCACATGTGGTTGCCAGATTCACTTTACGCACCGACGCCGATCGGAGGGCTTTTACACGCCGGAATAATCAACTCCGGTGGCTTTCTGCTCACTCGCTTGGCGCCGCTCTATGTGCTCAGTTCGACCACGCTTCATGTCGTGTTTTCGGTGGGGTTGGTCACGGCGATTCTGGGCACCAGCATGATGTTGGTCCAAAACGACATCAAGAAGACGCTTGGGTACTCCACCATCGGACAGATGGGTTACATGATCATGGAGTGCGGTCTCGGGGCCTTCTCTCTCGCGGTCTTTCACCTAGTGGCCCATAGCCTGTTCAAGGCGACCATCTTTCTCAACTGTGGGGACGTAATCCATCAGGCGCGTCAGGAACCGAAGCATCCAACGCAACTGTCGACACGCCCTGGACCGAGTAGTCTTAGTTGGTTGTTGGGGCCAGTGGTCTCTTTGTTGTTGCCTTTGGCGATTTTGGTGGGCGTCCACCTAGTCCTCAACATTGCACTGCATGACGCGCAAGGTTTGATCATTTTCCTTTTCTTTAGTTGGGTGACTGCTTCTCACGCCATGTTGACTCTGTTCCGTGTCAGGGCGACGGGTGGGATGGCGCAGAGCGTGATGCTGATTGCGATCGCAGGGATTTCCACGGCTTATTTGTTTACGGCGGAGGCGTTTGTTCACTTCCTCTTCCCGGATGCCAGCATAGTGACTGCCCACTTTGAGGCGGCGGCATTGCCAACCGGAGTGTTCTTGACGCTCGCGGGATTTGCAGTGCTGATCATTATGTCACTTTACCGTCAACGTTCCGGAGAGAGCGCCCATCGTTCGGAGTGGGGCAAGAAACTCCACACGCACTTGTATCTGTTGTTCATGAATCGCCTCTATCTCGATGGTGCTGCGTTGGGGCTGCTCGGTAAGTCGAAAAAGGCGGCGCAGACGCTCGATCGAGTGAGGTACGTGTTTCCGGTTGCAGCCTTGTTGGCGGTAGCGATCGCATCACGTGAAATGCCTACGGTGCCCGCGTTCTCTGGCAACGTTGTGATCTTGCTGTTCGCGGGGCTGCTCATGCCACTGTTTCCCTTTCACGGCGTGTACGTGGCTGCGCTGACTCGAACTCCCAACGCCTTGGGGGTCGTGTTGTCGATGCTTATGCCAGCCGTCAGTGTCTGTGCGCTCAGCGCGCAACTTCCGGTGTTGCCGTCAGAAATCCTACCGTCCGTCAGTGTGCTGGCCGCGTGTGGAGCACTGTACGGATCGGTGAAGGCACTGGTACAGGTCCGTGTTCCCCACCTTTTGGCTTATTGTGGGCTCGCGCTGTATTCGATTTTGTGGTGGCACATTGCAAGCGTCGGCAACATCACTCCTCAGGCTGCCTTGTTTGCTATATCAGCGTCACTGGCGATGTGTGGATTGTTTCTGGCTTGGGACCGCATCCGGGTGCGTTACGGCGATCTGAGGATCAGACAAATCGGTGGCCTGTTCCGACCGATGCCGCGCCTTTCACTCTGCATAGCGCTCTTAGTGATGGCGGCGGTGGGGTTGCCGCCGTATGGATTGTTCTTTGGCTACCTTGGGATTTTAATGGGACCGGCGACGACTATGTCGTTCAGTCTAGTCATTGTTTTTGGCACGTGGTTTGTTGCTTCGTGGTATCTGTTCCAATTGATGCGGAGGCTCCTTTTCGGCCCCCATCGTACCGACTTTCGGTATGATGACCTCCGTCCCACAGAGCTCGTGGCCTTCGTGGTCGTAATTGCGCCGCTGGTGTTTATCGGCGGTATACCGCACGAATGGTTGGAGATTGGACTAAGCGCGGTGGCGCGCATTGCCGGAGGAGCCTTATGGAGTTGGTAAAAGGGAACCAGTCTAACGTGGATCCCAAGGCCGAGGCACTGCGCGAGATGGTAGCACAGTCCAGTCTGGTGATTGCCCATTACTGGCCGATGCGGAGCTTTGTTCATCACAATCCGCTTCGCACTCTTGAAACGTTCCATTTCGAAGAAGCCGTTCGGAGGGGAAAGCGGTTTGTCGGTGGCAATGGCTATCTGTCGAATGAGGCTTATCGGAAATTTGTCCGGTCAGGCAGGATCAAGCCCGTGCATATGGATGCCGCGCTCAGGCCACTCGGTAAGCACAAAGATGTTCTGCTCGATAGCCAATCGGTAAGCCACCTCGATGTGCTGCGTGCCCACCTGCTCAATGGAATCACAGCGCCCGCGGACGAGACCGTTGCGGCGCTGATCGATCGATCGCCATATCGTGATACAATCTACTCCCTTAGTGAGCGTGTCACGCCAAAAAACGGATTGCGGGACCAGACACAAGAGATCGGCCGGCACATGACGCTCGTGACCTGGTGCGATCACACTTTTAACACGCAACTTGGCTGGGTCATCGATCGGGAGATCATCAAATGGTGCGGAGCATTCCTGGACGAGGGACACGCCGGGTGGTCGATGCCTGAAAGAACGAGTGGTTTCTACTCGGCGTGGCGATCGTTGGCGTCTAAAGAATGGTCGTCCTGCGGCATCGTTAACGGCAGCGCAAAAATTTCCACACTTCCTGCCTCCGCGGATCAGGCGCTGCTTGAACATCTCGATGCGCTAGGGATCCCCTCGGAGTTGAGACAGGAATACCTGTCTCATGAACTGACGGCGCTGTGCGGTTGGGCGAGTTTCATCAATTGGCGTGAGGAACACAGCGACTATGAATGGCAAGCTGCTCACCCTATCGATTTGGTCCAATATTTAGCAGTCCGCCTTTTCTACGAACGGGAATTGATCGAACAGGCTTGTCGATCAGAGCTTGGCATTGAGGGCACGTTCGCGGCTATTTCGGAACACGTGCAAAGTCAACGGAAAGCCGCTGAGTCCAGCCCGAACAAAATCGGACAACTTGCAGCCGCTTGGTGTCTGATCAATCTTGCTGAGTCGCTTCAACTTCCAGCGTCAGAGATCACCGAGGCAGAGCCTGATGTACTTCAAGTACTGCTAAATTGGCTCGACGCTTTTCCGGAAACTGAACATGGGCCGGTGTGGCTCAAAGCGCTCGAGGCCGGATACCACGAAGACCTCATTGGAAAACTTCGTGCGGGAGCGTCAACCCCTGCAACCGCAGGCGACGGCCGGCCACTTACCCAATCGATGTATTGCATAGACGTGCGTTCCGAGCCTTTTCGGCGCAATTTGGAATCCGTTGGAAATCACGAAACTATTGGCTTCGCGGGATTTTTTGGCATCGCTATCCGAAACCGCGCGCTCGGCCACCATCATGAAACCGAGCAGTGTCCAGTAATTATGGCAGCCAAGCACACGGCTCATGAAGTTCCAAGGCCCAATCAGGATGAGAGGGTTTCCCGGCACGGTAAGGGAGAGTTTTTCTTACACACCCTCCACGAGATGTTGCACGATCTCAAGACGCACGTCCTGACCCCGTACATCACGGTGGAAGCGATCGGCTGGATATTCAGCGTGCCGCTTATAGGGCGGACTATGTTTCCTGCGACCTATCGCAAGTGGCGGGCGCGTGCAAGAAGAGCGATTGCGCCGTCAATATCCACGGCCATGACGGCGGACAAATCCGACAACGATCTTGGGATGACCCCTGATGAGCAAGCCGATACCATCGAAATGGCATTCCGAACGATGGGGCTGACCAAGAATTTTGCGCGTCTAGTTATGGTCTGTGGCCACACCAGCGTTACGGACAACAACCCGTACGAATCGGCACTTGAATGCGGCGCGTGCGGCGGCAATTCGGGTAAACCCAATGCTCGCGTGTTTGCTGGTATCGCCAATAGGCAGCACGTGCGCGCACATTTGGCGAATACAGGCATCCTGGTGCCTGAAGACACTGTATTCATCGCGGGAGAGCACGACACAACAACCGACATTGTGGAGATTTTCGATCTCGAAGATATTCCTGATACGCATCGCGATGACCTTGCGCGTTTCCGGGTGGATCTGCAAAAAGCAAAGCTCAAGAACAACCAAGAGCGGTGCATCCGTTTGCCCGGCGTCGGTGACCATCCTTCGGTATCGTTGGTCAATCGTGAGATCGAAAGGCGTGCAGGCGATTGGAGTGACACGCGTCCTGAATGGGGCCTGTCTGGCAATGCGGCGTTTATCATCGGCGGTCGCCAACTGACGAAGGTGTCCAATCTCGGAGGGCGTACGTTTCTGAATTCTTATGACTACACGGTCGACCCGACGGGTGCTTTACTTGAGGGCGTGTTGGAGGGCCCGATGGTGGTCGGTCAGTGGATAAACGCAGAGCACTATTTCTCAGCGACAGATCCGGATGTCTACGGCAGCGGTAGCAAGATCTATCACAATGTAGTGGGGCACATCGGCATCATGTCAGGTCCGCAAAGTGATTTGCGTACCGGCCTGGCTTGGCAAGCGGTGATGAGCGGCTCTATGCCGTACCACGAGCCGGTGCGGCTGTTCGTCGCGATTGAAGCGCCAAGAGATCGGATTCTTGAAATCTTTCGGCGGCAGCCGGTTCTTTCACGGCTGTGTGATAACGAGTGGATCCACCTCGTGGCGATCGATCGAGAGGGTGACAGCCTGTTGTATCGGTACAAACCAAGGCAGGGATGGGCGAGCATCCCGTTCCCCGTTGACCCGTCAGTCGACGGGTCGCACGTAGGTCATGGCCAATAGGCGTCAATGATCATCCTGGCGGTCGCTGCGGAGATTGGTAGCGACTTCTAGCGACACCAGCTGTAGCCTCTCTGACAGGGGGCATACCTTGGCAACTACCATCGAGTCTGTGCCTTTGCGGAGCTCGCGGGCCATGATGATCTGCGTCGGAGGAGTCTGTGCCCGCTGAAATTCGCCTGAGTCGCGAAATGCGGCTCGTAGACGTTACGATGATCGGTGTTGGCGCGATGATCGGCGCCGGGATCTTCATCTTGACCGGGATCGCCGCTGGTGTCGCGGGCCCGGCGCTGCTCCTCGTCTTCCTACTCAACGGGTTCGTAGCTTTTCTGACGGCGATGGCCTATGCGGAGCTCGGGAGCGCGATTCAGGGGGCGGGCGGGGGGTATCTTTGGATCAAGGCTTCGTTGCCCGACCCGAGTGGCTTTCTCTCCGGCTGGATGGACTGGTTCGCCCATGCCGTGGCCTGTTCGCTCTACGCCCTAGGCTTTGGCGCGTACTTCAGGGAAGTGCTCACGGTCGCTGGTATTCCGGTGCCGACTGTTCCTTTGGGTTCGATCGAAACCTGGCTCGCGGTTATCGCATGCACGGTGTTCGCCTTCATCAATTTTCGCGGGGCTTCGGAGGCAGGCAAGGCCGGCAACGTTGTCACCATCAGCAAGGTGGCGATCATAGGCTCGTTCATTGCGGTCGGCCTGTGGGTGATGGTCCAGCGTCCCGGGTGGCAGGGGTCCTTCACTCCTTTTCTGACTCACGGGATGGGCGGGGTTTTCGCCGCCATGGGGCTCACGTTCATCGCGTTCGAGGGTTACGAGATCATTGCCCAGACGAGTGAGGAAGTCGAGGATCCGAGACGTAACGTTCCGCGCGCGATTTTTCTCTCGTTGTTCATCGTAATCCCGATCTACTTGCTCGTAGCCGTGGTAGCGCTCGGTGCGGTCTTGCCGCCCGCCGGCATCACCGTCACCGACTACCTGGGGGATGCGAAAGAGGTCGCGCTCGTTGCTGTGGCCGACCAGTTCATCGTTGGCGGTGGGATCGTAATCCTCGTGGGGGGGCTCTTATCCACCGTGTCGGCCCTCAACGCCACGATCTACTCCTCGTCACGCGTGGCCTTCGCGATGGCTCGGGACCGTAGTTTTCCGGCATTCGTTGCCCGGGTGCACAAGGAGCGGGCGACACCACACTACGCGATCCTTTTCTCCACCATCATCATCATTGGCATGGCGATCGCCCTTCCGATCGAGGAGGTGGCGGCAGCCGCGAGCGTCATGTTTCTGCTTCTCTTCGGTGGTGTGAATGTGGCGCTGATCCGGCTGCGGCGATCCCATGCCGAGCTTGATCGCGGGTTCAAGGTGCCGTTCGTGCCACTGACACCCCTCCTGGCAATCGCCTGCATGTTGTTCATCGCCGTATTCATGTTCTTCCAGTACCCGCTCGCCTGGGTGGCGGCAGGAGGCTGGATCGTCGCCGGCGTCGGGTTCTACTACGGATACAGCCGAACGCGTGAGAGGGCTTTCGCTGAGCGGACTGCGTGGATGGAGCGCATCGAGCGCAAGGAGTACAGGGTTATGGTGGCGGTCTCGAACCCGGCGAAGATGGAATCACTCATGGAGGCCGCGATCGTGATCGCTCGCCAACACGCGGGGGAAATCGTGGTGGTGGGGGTGGTCGAAGTGCCGGAAGGACAATCCTTGATGAGCGGCAGGACGCAAGTGCGCCAGCTCGAACCGCTCTTGGATCGCTCGGTGGCCTACGCCAACGAGCGGGGGATCTCCGCGCACGGCGTGCTCAAGATCGCCCGCCGGGTGAGCCAGGGCATCCTAGGTACTGCCCTGGAGGAGGAGTGCAACTTCCTTCTTATCGGGGGCCCGGAGGCCGGCTCGGTTCTGGAGCGACTGGTGGCTTCGATTGTGGAGCGGGTTATCCAAGACGCGCCCCACCAGGTTGGCGTGGTCTACGGTGACATCCTGCCCGATAAGATCCGGCGCGTAGTGATTCCCGTGACCAAGGGGGCCAACTCGACACTAGCTGCGGAGCTGGCACCAGGCTTCGCGGCCCAGTTCGATGTCCGGGTCCGCGCGCTCACGGTGATTCCTAACGACGCTTCCGTAAACGAGGCCGAAGGGATGGAGACGAATGCCCGCAAGACACTTGAGGATGCTCATAGCGACGCGGAACTCGAGGTGATGCGTAGGCGTGAGGTCAAACCTGGTTTGGTGGGCGCCCTGGGTAGCAACGATCTCGTGCTGATCGGTGCGGCTAGCACCGATCCTGTGGCCGCGCTTCTGGCCGAAACTTTGCCCGAACTCATCGCAAAGCAGGGTCGTGGACCCCTGATTATTGTACGTGACGTCGAAGCGCATCGCACGGGACGCTTCGAGCGCTTCTTCAGCCGTACAAGGTAGGCAACGATGCAAGTTCAGCCGATGCAACCGGGTCAGCAAGTTCAGCCGCTCTACGACCTGTGGGTCCAGGTCGTAGCCTTCCTACCCACGCTAACCGTGGGTTTCCTCATGATCGCGGTGGGGCTGGTGTTGGGTTGGCTGGCGAAGCGGGCTGCCGTGCGTACGCTAGTTTGGTTGCGCCTCGACCGGCTTGCCGGCCGGGTCGGCTGGCGCGCGGCGTTCGTCAAGGGGGACGTGCGCCGCGCTTTCTACAATCTAGTCGGCAACGTAGCGATGTTCTTGGTCGTGCTTGTCTTTTTGGACGACGCGCTCAATCGCTGGGGTCTTACCGCGCTGTCCGCCATCATCGCGGCGCTAGTGGTCTATCTGCCTAACCTAGCCCTAGTGGCCATCATCGTTGGTGTGGGATTCTTGATCAGCGGCAGCCTGGAAGCGAGGGTCTCCGAGACGTTGGCGGAAGAGGGCGTGACGCGGGCCCGGGTGATTGGCAAAGCGGTCAAGGGAGCAGTTCTCACCCTGGTTTTCGCGCTGGCCCTCTGGCAACTTCAGTTCGCGCGTGAGATTGTGCTTGCCGCGTTTGTAATTTGCTTCGGGTCGATCGGCGTAGCTTTCGCGCTCGGAGTAGGGCTAGGGACAGCCAAGGCGATCCAGCAAGGGACCTCTAACCTCTTTCGCCACACAAAGGACGAAGGCTAATCGTGGCCACGTGGGGACTTTCGCAAGAGTGACCAAGTCCGGGCGGGGTGGAGGAGTGTCGCCGTCGGCTGTTGTGCCGAGTAGAACACGCAAGGTCCTTCGTTTTCTGGGCTTCCCTCGTAGTTTAGGGTGATGACCGACCTATCCTTCGACGACTCCCCTCGGTTGCCTGCCGGCTTCCGTTGCGCTTCCATCCACTGTGGCATCAAGCCGTCGGGCGGAGACCTCGCTCTCTTTGCATCCGATATACCGGGCGCGGCTGCGGGCGTCTTCACGAAGAGTCTGGTTCCCGGTGCTCCAGTCGTCGTGGGACGAGAGTTGATTCGGCCGGGATGCCTCCAAGCGGTGGTTGTGAACAGCGGGGTGAGTAACGTAGGCACTGGTACGGATGGGATCCTTCGCGCACGCCGCATGGGTGTCGCGGCAGCCCGGGAACTTGGTATAGCGCCCGAGCTTGTGCTGATGAGCTCCACCGGGGTTATCGGTGTCCCCCTGCCCGTCGAGCGCATCGAAGGCGCCATGCCCGAACTCGTGGCGGAACTCCAGCACGATCCGATGCGTGGCGCCGAGGGGATCATGACCACGGACACGTACCCTAAGGCGATTTCTCTTGCGGTGGGATCCGGCGCGTTGACCCTAGTCGCTAAGGGATCTGGGATGATCGAACCGAACATGGCCACGATGCTCTGCTACGTGATGACTGACGCGGCGCTCGAGCCGTCCGAACTTGATGCTGTCCTGCGACGGGTCGTGGACGAGACTTTGAACATGGTGTCGGTAGACACGGACACGTCCACCTCAGACACGTGTGTCGCGATCGCGAACGGACGGCGTGGACCAGTGCCGCGGGCCGTCTTCGAAAGCGCCCTAGGTGCTGCTCTCACTCGCATGGCCGAGATGCTAGCACGTGACGGTGAGGGGGCGAGCCGGTTGCTCAGGGTCACGGTGCGGAGAGCGGCCGATGACGGCGAGGCTCGCCTTATCGCCAAGTCGCTCGTGAACTCCCCTCTGGTCAAGACAATGGTGCACGGAGGCGACCCCAACGTGGGTCGTATCTTGATGGCGGTAGGCAAGTGCATCGATTGCCGGGTGGATCCCGCTCGTTTGGTGGCCACGATAAGTGGGGTGACCGTGTTTGGCGGCGGTGGTCTCACTGACTTCGACGAGTCGAAGGTGCGGACTCTCCTGGGGATGGATTGTGTGGACCTTGGGGTAGAGTTGGGTCTGGGGGAGGGGGAGGCCCAAGCGTGGGGTTGCGACCTAACGTCCGGCTACATCACCGAGAATGCGGCCTACTACTCAAGCTGAAGGAGCGAAGATTGCAGAGTTGGATGCTGATGGAGGGATAGTCCAGGGTTGAAGGTTGCTGGTGGTGTTGCTGTCCGCAAGGATAAGACACCACAGCCTAGAGACAGGATCAAGATACCATGAGACGCACCTTCGGGCCTGGCAGCGCGCTGCTCTTCACATTGAGCGGCGCCGCTTGTGGCGGGGGAGAGGGGGCTGCGAACCAGCCTGCGGTTGAGAGCACCGTCACCGACCCTATGGTGGTGTTAGTGGCGGATTGGCTCCAAGCCGACAGCGCTGCCAAGACCGTCACGCTAGATGTCACAGCGGGCAAGGATGCTAGCAACAACTACTGGAACTTCAACGGTTATGCGAACGGGAACTTGACTATAACCGTCCCTGAGGGATACGAGGTTACGATCAATTTCTTGAACAACGACCCTAACACGGCTCATAGCATCGGCGTTACCCAAAGACCGACCGGTCCGTTCTCGGCCATGCCGATCCCAACGCCGGTGTTTCCGGGTGGGATGTCGAGCAATCCTACGGCGATGACCGATGCAACCAAGACGGGTGTCACGGAAACGATCACGTTTACTGCCGCTACCGCGGGTGACTATGCCATGGCCTGCTTCATCCTAGGCCATGCTACCTCGGGGATGTGGATCAATTTCAGGGTTGGGCAGGGCAGCGCTTCGGGCGTCGAGGCACCGATGGCTGGTACGTAAGCGTTCTAGATCGCTCACGTCCCTTAGCCCGGAGACATTCCATATGCGTTCAGTCTTGACCTGGGTCGGGCTTGTGTTCGGAGCATGGTTACTCTGGGGGCTCGTGCTCTTCCTCGGACACCGCCGAATGATATTTCCTGGGAAGGACGCACTTCCCATGCGTGGGGGGGAAACGTTCCACGGTGTCCAACTACACAAGTTGGTGATCCCTGGAGCGGTAGTGGAGGCCTGGTGGTTGCCTGCGACACCGGGAACCCACCGTCCTGGGCCGGCTGTACTGTTCACGCACGGCAACTATGAGCTGGTCGACGAATTGGTCGACTCCTTCGGAGCTCTTCGAAGGGCGGGGGCGGGCGTACTGCTGATAGAATACCCTGGGTATGGTCGCTCCACTGGCGTAGCCACGGAGGCTTCGGTGACCGCGGCGGCGGTGGCCGCCTGGGACCTCCTAGCCTCGATGCCGGGCGAGGTCGATTCTAAACGCATCATCGCGTTTGGGCGCTCGGTGGGTGGAGGTGCCGCGTGTGCGCTCTCCCGTCAGCGGCCGATCGCGGCGCTAATCCTGATCTCTACCTTCACTGACATACGTGCCTACGCGCGTCGCTACCTGCTGCCGGGATTTTTGGTGCGCCATCCTTTCGACAACGAGCAGGCTGTGCGCGCGTTTCGAGGTCCCGTGCTCATCCAGCACGGCACCCGGGACACGACAGTTCCGTTCTCCCACGGTGAGCGCCTGGCAGCCGTAGCGGCAGATGGTCGACTTCGTCGCTACGACTGCGGGCACGACGATTGTCCATGGGACCGCATGATGGCCGACGCCACCGGCTTCCTGGATGGGCAAGGCATCCTATCCCCTGCCGGATCTCTCTGAAGTGACCACTGTCCGCCGGCTCGCTCGCCCGGGCACATTATTGGTGACTGCCATTATCTGTGCTCCCCCGCTCGTCGCGCAGGTCCCGTCCCTTTCGACTCAACTCGCGGTCGAGCGCGCCGCCGCCACTATTACCGGCGAGGACGTCCGCCGCCGCATCGGAGTGATCGCCGCTGATTCCATGCGGGGGCGTTACACACCGAGCCCCGAGCTCGATGAGACCGCGGAGTGGATTGCTTCGGAGTTTCACAGCATCGGCCTCCATCCCGGAGGGGACGGCGGCTCCTTCCTCCAGCGTTATCCGATCCGCACGCTCGCCCTGAACCCTGCCGAATCGAGGGCGCGCTTCGGTCCCACCGACCTTCGCTTCGGCAGGGACGTCGCACCCGCCTACCCTGCCATCTTGCCGAGCACGCATCTCGAGGGGTCGCTGTTGGTCGTGAGCGGGACCCGCCTGGAGGCTGCCTTGCCAGAGGACATTGTGGTGACTGGGAAGCACGTCTTGGTTGTCCCGCCGTGGGGGGCAGACCTCAGCGGAGCTGCTGTGGTGGCGGTGGTGCGCACGGTGCTCGCCGCGGAGCCGCTCGCGGTATGGATCGCGAGTGATCGCGGGAGCGCTGACTGGGCAGCCGCAGCCAATGAAGAGCTACGCCGGCAGCACACCTTTGTGGGGGATCCCGAAGCGCTTGCGGCTCTGGTCGTCCGCGACAGTGTTGTGAGGCCCGTTCTGGCCGCACTGGGTATGAACCTGACAGCTCTCCGGTCGCGCGGGGGAGAGGTGGTGAGGTGGGACGACGTCCGGAGCTTCTCTGTGGCGTTGGAGGCTGTCGTGCAGGTCTTAGTCGAGACGGATGCCCCGAACGTGGCGGGAATCCTTCCAGGGAGCGACCCGGTGTTGCGCGACGAGTACGTCGTTTTCAGCGCCCATATGGATCACGTGGGTGTGGGTATGCCGGACACCTCCGGGGACAGCATCTATAACGGTGCGGACGACGATGCGTCGGGGACGGCCACGGTCGTTGAGATCGCCGAGGCGTTTGCGTCGCTTGAGCTGCGGCCGCGGCGTTCGCTACTCTTTCTAGCCGTGAGCGGGGAGGAGCGGGGTCTCTGGGGTAGTGGGTGGTTTGTTAACCATCCGTCGGTTCCGCTAGAGAGCATGGTTGCTAACCTGAACATCGATATGGTGGGACGTAACTGGTCCGACACGATCGTCGCTATCGGGCGCGAACACTCGGACCTGGGAGAAACCCTCGCCTATGTGAACGCGCGGCATCCGGAGCTTGGGATGACCGCGATCGGCGACCTGTGGCCAACTGAGCGGTTCTATATGCGCTCCGACCACTATCGCTTTGCGCGCCGTGGTGTACCGGTCCTGTTCTTTTTCAACGGCACCCATGCGGATTATCACAGACCTTCCGACGAAGTCGATAAGATCGACGCCGATAAGACCGCCCGCGTAGGTCGGCTCATCTTCTACCTCGGCCTCGAAGTGGCGAACCGGACCGCTCGTCCCGCATGGGATCCCGCCAGTCGCGGGGCCATCGTCGGTGGAGGATAGGAATCCATGGGTGGAGGCAGACCCGGGCGTTTTAGTTCTCGTGCGTGTTTGGGACGTGCTCGGCGTGGTTGTGGACTTCGACTGGGTGATGGATCGTGCGCGAGCGACCCCGGCATTACGGTTGGACCGATCTTTACCACACATAGGGTGAAGTCTTAAGCGGGGATCCTGGTGTTTGCGAGAAGGGTAAGGCTACCGGCGTGCACCCCGGCAGGGTTGTGCCGTCCCACCAAACTGTTATCGCACGTGCCAGGCGAAGGAGTATCCTGATGACGCCAGTGCGCGCTCGATTAGGCCTCGTGCATCTCTACACCCTGGTTGCCATGTGCTCGGTGGCGATCCCGCTCGAGGCTCAGGCTCCCGGTTCGGATACAGTGGCATCGTACTACAACGCGGTTGGCGAGTATTTCAGGGTGCCCTCCAGCGAGATCATGATTCTGTCGGAGTGGCGTTTGGCGGCGGAAGAAATTCCGGTCGTTCTGTACACGGCAGGTCAGAGCGGGATATCTCCGGAAGCGGTGGTGGCACTGCGTCGGTCCGGCCAGGACTGGCCCACGGTGGCCCGCCGCTACGGGCTCAATGCGGCCAACTTATACGTGCCGATCGAGGGGAGTGCGGGCCCGCTCGTGCGGGTCTACCAAGCGTACGGATCGCGTCCGCAGACTGAGTGGTCGACCATCGATCTGCTGGACGATGACATTGTAGGGCTGGTCAACCTGCGGGTACTCTCTGGTGTGTTTCAGGTCCGCCCCGGTGTAGTGCTCCAAGCGCGCGACCGGGCGGACTCCTGGGTCGGCGCTTACCGGACACTCGTTCGCCGCTGACCCCGGCCCAGGGATCCAGCTGTTCACGCTGACCCGGTTGGAGCATTGGCTGCGTGACCGGTCGAGCAACGCAAGCCTTCCGTCTGTTCGGCACAGGGGTCCCCTCAGGCGGTGCCTCACACCATATTCTCCTGCGATGCACTTATGACAGCTTGAAAGGTGGACCTCGGTGAGCGAAGTCGTTCTTCCAGATAAGCAGGTCCGACGGGGCGTGCGGGGCAAACCAATCGTACTGGTTGTCATGGACGGTCTAGGTGGCCTACCGCATCCCCTCACGGGCCTCACCGAGCTGGAGAGCTCGCACGTCCCGCACATGGACGCGCTTGCCGCTCGATCATCGTTGGGAATGACCGTGATGGTACGGGAGGGCATCACCCCCGGTAGTGGCCCCGGGCATCTGTCGTTGTTCGGCTACGACCCGACTCGCTATGTCATCGGTCGTGGAGTGCTGTCGGCCCTGGGCGTCGGAGTTGATCTCGACGTAGGCGATGTGGCGGCACGGCTCAACCTGGCGACCTTTGACAGCGATGGTCGGGTCACCGATCGGCGTGCCGGTCGTCCCACGGACGCGGACGCGGCGCGGGTCGTGGCGCTTGTGCAGGGTGCGCTCAGGGCGCCCGAGGGCATTGAAGTGACATTGGTGCCAGAGAAGGAGCACCGAGTAGTTCTCCACCTGCGGGGAAAAAGATTGGGTGGTGCGGCTCTCTCCGACTCCGATCCACTCGATACCGGACGGATGGCGCTCCCAATCGAGGCGCACGACGAGGAGTCCCGGCCCACAGCCGAGATTGTCTCGGGGATCATGGAGCAGGCTCGCCGGATCCTTGCCGCAGAGCCTAGCATGAACGGTTTCCTGGCCCGGGGGTTTGCCGCCTTCGAGTGTGTTCCAAGCCTAGATGAGCGTTTCGGCCTCAGGGGAGCGGTCTTCGCCAAGTATCCGATGTACCGTGGGGTAGCGCGGCTCGTGGGGATGGAGGTGCCGGGTGTGCCCGTGAGCACCGAGGACACGGTGTCCGTGCTCGAGCAGAACTGGGGAGGGCACGACCTCTATTTTCTTCATTTCAAGGACACCGACACTAAAGGCCACGACGGCGACTTCGATGGCAAGGTGACTGCGATTGAGGAGATCGACTCGCTTATCCCTCGGATCACCGCGCTCGAGCCCGAGGTGATTATTATCACGGGTGATCACTCAACCCCGACCGCCCTCAAGGAACATTCCTGGCACCACGTCCCGGCCCTGATGGCATCGCCCTGGTCCCGTCCGACAGGACATGAGTTCGGCGAATCTGCGTGCAGGGCGGGTGACCTGGGCGTAATCCACGCCACCGACCTCCTCTCGCTCGCGCTGGCTCATACAGGCCGGTTGGTCAAGTACGGAGCCTGACCCGTGAGCGACGACGAGACCTTCACCACCGACTCCTTGGGATGGGCCGACGCTCCGGACGAACTCGTGCAGGCGATATTGGATCAGGCGCACCGGCGTGGGGACGATGGGGATTTCCAGGGCATGACCGAGCAACTGCGCGAGGGGCTTGCGGACCACCCCGGGAATCCGTTCCTGCTCTGCTGGTTGGGCGTTGCCGAGCGTGAGCTGGGGATGACGGGGGTTGCATACGAGCGCTTCCGCGCCTGTCTCGCGGCCCGTCCCACTGACCCGCACCTGCTTGCCACCGCTGGCAATGCGATCGCCGCGTTCGACGATCCTGAGGCGGAGGGAGCGCTTCGTGCCGCGGCGCTGTTGGCACCCGACTTACCGTTGGCACGCTGGCTGTATGGGGCCTATTTGATACGCGAGGGGGTCATGGAGGATGGGCTCCGAGAGCTGCGCGCAGCCAAGGAACTTGACGCCGAATACGCGCTAGTACGCTACGAGTTGGGCGTGGGGCTGGCCCTTGCTGGTCAACGGGACGCGGCTGTGGAGGAGATCTACCATGCCGTCGGGCTAGATGCTTCGGATGGCTGGGCGCACGTCGTGCTCGGACTCCTGGTGGCGGAGGATGGGCGTGTCGAGGAGGCTGCAGGGGTGCTCGAGGAGGGCGCGCGCCTGCGCCCGGAA
>CEUS01095805.1_pt1 | contig 24787 bp, 26 predicted proteins | sample 427031 | NCBI WGS metagenome assembly CEUS01 (sample SAMEA2622837, study PRJEB7988) | marine metagenome | biome: marine biome (ENVO:00000447); feature: marine epipelagic mixed layer (ENVO:xxxxxxxxx); material: "saline water (ENVO:00002010), including plankton (ENVO:xxxxxxxx)" | depth 140 m | reverse complement strand
GCGGAGAACGATGGCTAACCCGATCCCAAATCTTTTCAGAGTTCCGGAACTCAAAGATAAAATCCTCTTTACCCTCTTCATTCTGCTGGTTTACCGAATTGGTGCACACATAACGGTTCCAGGTGTAGATGTTGGAATCCTGCGACAGCAATTTGGTGCCCTTGAAGGTGGAATCCTGGGTATCTATGATATGTTTGTTGGCGGTGGTCTAAGTAGGGCAACGATCTTAGCCTTGGGGATCATGCCTTATATCTCAGCTAGTATCATGTTCCAATTACTAGCTGCAGTATTCCCCACAGTGGAGAAGCTGCAAAAAGAAGGAGAGGATGGTCGCCAGAAACTAACTCAGTGGACCCGTTACACAACCATTCTCTTGAGTGCCATCCAGGGATTTAGCTATGCGGCCTTCCTCAACAGTACAGGTGCGGTTCGTACACCTGGATTTACATTCAATCTGACTACTACAATTACGCTCACAGTAGGTGCGGTTTTTGTTATGTGGCTTGGAGAACAGATTACGGAGCATGGCATCGGAAATGGTATGTCGCTCCTCATCTTCTTCTCTATCATTGAAGGGTTTCCTTCTGCAGTAGCCAGAACGTGGGAGTCATTTGTCGCTGGACAGATTCAGATATTTGCGGTTGTAATGTTGCTTGTAGTCTTAGTTACAGTAACTGCAGCTGTAGTAGCTATGACTATGGGCGCTAGGAAGATTCCAATTCAAATACCAAGAAAAGTAATGGGCCGTGGACGCATACGAGAAGGCCAGAAAAGCTTTGTCCCACTACGCGTCAATTCAGCTGGGGTTATGCCTATTATATTTGCGCAATCTTTTATAGTCGTACCGGGCACCATTGCTCAATTTGCCGGGCAACCCGGAGGAATACTAGATACCATCTCTGATATCTTCCAGCCCGGCACAGTATACTACATAACATATGGTTTATTGATCGTTTTTTTTACGTACTTTTACACGGCGATTATTCTCAATCCAGTCGATTTAGCTGAGAATCTAAAAAAACAAGGAGCTTTTATACCAGGCGTTAAACCTGGAGCTCGTACTGCTGAATATATTGATCGTGTGCTGACAAGAGTAACGCTTCCGGGATCTGTATATTTGGCACTTATTGCCTTAGTACCGTTTTGGATATTCAGCATCTTTAATATTCAGACTTTCTTCTTTGGGGGCACGGGACTTCTCATTGTTGTGGGAGTTGGTTTGGACACGGTCCAACAGGCACAACAACACTTGCTGTTACGTCAATATGACGGATTCATGAAAAAAGGTCGCGTAAAGGCGCGAGGTCGTTCTCGTTACATGTAGTACGACCCCTAAAACCAAAAGCACTTATGCATATAATTCTCTTGGGGCCTCCTGGTGTCGGCAAAGGTACCCAGGGGGCCTTTCTAGCTGAAGGTCAAGGATGGGAAAGGGTGGTTACAGGAGACCTGCTTCGTGTGGCCTGCAAACAAAATACGGATCTCGGAAGAGCAGCCAAGCACTTCATGGATATTGGGGATCTGGTTCCAGACGATGTTATGATCGCCCTGGTGAAAGATAAACTCGGAACATTACCTGCCAGCAGGAGAGTTGTATTGGATGGCTTCCCTCGAACCAGTGCACAAGCTTCTAGCCTTAGTTTGATGTTAAGTGATTTGAACATGAGCATAGATCAAGTTGTGGTCCTTCAAGCAGAAGACTCTTCTCTAATTAAAAGGATTTCTGGTCGCCGGTCATGTCCAAAGTGTGGCGCCATTTACAATATCTACTTGTCCCCCCCTACTGAGGATGGGGTGTGTGATAATGACAAAATGGCACTTCAACAAAGGAATGATGATCAGCCCATGACAGTTAGTAATCGTTTGGAAGTGTACCGGAAACAAACCGTACCTCTTATTGATTATTATGAAGTTATGGGGGTTCCTGTGCACTACATTGATGGCGAGCAAAATATTAAGGATGTACAAGAAGCCATTATGATTGCTTTGGGATTGGTCGAATGATTTATCTTAAGACCCTTGAGGAAATTGATATTATTGCCCGTGGAGGAACTATTATCGCCGAATTACTGGCTGAGATTAAAGAGCATATTGTTCCAGGTGTATCAACTATGGAATTAAATGTCTTTGCTGATGATTTCATTCGTTCTCATGACGGAGCTGAACCTGCTTTCAAGGGGCTATATGGCTTCCCTGGTAGTATCTGCACTTCTTTAAATGAAGAAGTTGTTCATGGTATTCCTAATTCAAGCCGAATATTGGCAGAAGGAGACATTACTTCCATCGATGTTGGTGTTAAGCTGGATGGCTGGTGTTCTGATTCAGCTTGGACATTTCCAGTAGGGGAAGTAGACGAACAAAGTTCTCACCTTCTTACCGTAACAGAAGAATCCCTAAATGATGCCATAGCATCGGCAGTTAAGGATAATCATGTTGGAGACATTGGTGCTGCTGTAATGAATCGAGTTGGTGGTACGGGTCTTCATATCATCAGGGATCTTGTTGGCCACGGCTTGGGACGAGAGGTACATGAAGAACCTCAAGTTTCAAACATAGGGAGCCCTGGTGTTGGACCGCTCCTCCGAGAAGGTATGGTGATAGCAATTGAGCCCATGCTGGCGTTGGGAACTGATAAAATCAGAACACTAGAGGATCGTTGGACCGTTGTTACTGAAGATGGTACCAGGTCAGCACATTTTGAACACACAATAGCTATCACAGGTAATGAACCTCGTATTCTGACTACAAATCCTGCAAATATGCCCGCCTAAATGGTATGCAATATGTCAAATACCCTCATAATACCTTGAAGCAGAAGGTTCCTTTCATTATTATTTCAAGCTTCGCTAGAAACATATATGGGGGTGTGGACAATGAAGGTCCGTAGCAGTGTAAAGCCAATTTGCGAACATTGTAAAGTGATCCGTCGCCGGGGTGTGGTGAGGGTGATCTGCAGTCGCAATCCTAAGCATAAGCAACGACAGGGATAGGCGTGTGCCTATTAAGAAATTTGTAATGGAAAGTTGTGTTATCGACCTAATCTCTGTGGCTTGCTCCTGACAAAAATTCACTAGGCTGAAAAGACGGTGGTATGGCGCGTATCGCAGGTGTTGATCTTCCAAAGAACAAAAGAATAGAGGTCGCATTGACCTATATTTACGGTATTGGTGCATCTCGGTCACAGCTAATACTAGATCATACAGGTGTAGATCCTAGTCGTCGTACCATCGATCTAACCGATGACGATGTCACCAAATTGCGCCAAGAGATTGAAGCTAAATACAAGGTAGAGGGTAGCCTAAGGACTGAAATCTCTATGGATATCAAGAGACTCATGGATATAGGATGCTACAGGGGCCTAAGGCATCGCAGGGGTCTCCCAGTGCGAGGTCAGCGTACTCACACCAATGCCAGAACCCATAAGGGCAAGAGGCGGGCGATTGCAGGAAAGAAGAAGGCTCCTCAGAAGTAGCAATGGATAGGTATGAATACTAATAAATATTTCTTGTTTAAAATAAATGGAGAAGATTGCTAGTGGCTCAAGAAAAGTCACCGCGTAGACGTAGCAAGAAGATTGTAGAAGCTGAAGGAGTTGTTCATATAAAAGCAACCTTCAACAACACACTCATTACTATCACTGATAATTCAGGAAATACTGTAGTGTGGGGTAGCGCTGGTAAGGCGGGCTTCAAGGGTTCTAAGAAATCTACGCCATTTGCTGCTACAGTAGCTGCCGAACAGTGTGGGCTCGAAGCAGTAGCAATGGGAGTAAAGCGCGTTGACGTTAGGGTACAAGGTCCTGGTTCTGGACGTGAGTCAGCTATACAAGCTCTTGCAGCAGCGGGATTGCAGATAAAATCTATGCAAGATGTTACCCCTCTTCCCCACAACGGATGTCGTCCACCTAAGAGACGCCGAGTCTAGAAGAGAATATTATGGCACGATACACGGGACCAGTTTGCAAACTTTGCCGGCGTGAAGGGCAAAAATTATTTCTGAAGGGACAAAAATGCTATACTGACAAGTGCCCGATTGAACGGCGTGCATACCCTCCAGGCCAACACGGTCCTGCACATGCACGCAGGCGCAAGCAATCTGATTATGCGGTACAGTTAAGAGAAAAACAGAAAGTTAAGAGAATATATGGGCTTCATGAGCGTCCCTTCCGGACCCTCTTTGAGAAATCTTCTTCCCGGGATGGTATCACGGGTGAAAATATGCTTATTTCTTTGGAATCTCGCTTAGACAACGTGATATTCCGGATGGGATTTGCTCCCAGCCGCAAGGCAGCACGCCAGGTAGTTCGACATCGTCATATAGAAGTGAATGGCCTTATAGTGGATATTCCTTCATATCAAGTTGGACTTGGTGATGAAATATCCATTAGGTCAAAGTCTAAGGATCTTGTGTCGGTGCAGGCTAGCCTAGAATCTCGAACTCGGCCTACTCTTGTAGAATGGCTTGCGCTTGATGAAAAAAATCTAATTGGTCGTATGATTCGCATTCCGACTCGCCAAGATATTCCGTTGGCGGTTCAGGAACAACTTATTGTAGAGCTGTACTCGAAGTAATGGAGGCTTCTTTGGATATAGATCTAGCGGGATTGGTAATGCCTGAGCAGGTTGAGATTGAAGGAACTTCGGAGGATGGACGTTCAGCCGAATTTGTGATGAGGCCACTTGAGCCTGGATTTGGACATACTCTCGGCAATTCAGTTCGTCGAGCGCTCCTTTCGTCTCTGCGCGGTTCGGCTGTGTGGGCATTCCGTATCGAAGGTGTCCTACATGAACACCAGACCATACAGGGAGTGGTGGAGGATGTACACCAGATCATACAAAATCTTAAAAATCTGGTGGTTACACTTGATGAAGATGTTGCTGAAGCTACTCTAGAAATTCGTGTGACTGATAAGGGGCCTGTGACAGCAGCTGACATAACCCCCGCTTCTGGCGTGACGATATATGATCCAGGCCATCATATCATGACGCTACAGGATAAGCGCAAGTTTAATATTGAGTTGCATGTCAACAAAGGGCGTGGTTTTGTCCTTGCTAGCAATCACAGGATTTTTGAAGGTGCGCCTGTAGATCTGATCTGTATCGATGCGATATATAACCCGGTTCGCCGTGCCAATTTCTCTGTGGAGGAGACTAGAGTAGGACAGCGGACAGACTTCGACAGATTGTCTCTATTCATCGAGACTGATGGGTCTATAGAACCTGATGATGCTGTAGGTTATGCGGCTGAATTAGTCCGCAAGCACCTAGAGCTTATGCTCTATTTTGCTGAAGGCGGACCACCTCAGCCGGAGTCCGTTGCTATTGCTGCAGCTCATGAAAGGATGAAAACTCTATTTGATAAATCCATAGAAGAGCTAGGAGAGCTCAGTGTAAGGTCTCGTAATTCTCTACAAAAAGAGAACATTCAAACTTTGGGAGATCTGGTTCAGCGTTCCGAAGATGAAATGTTGGCCATAGAGAACTTTGGCAAGAAATCGCTCAAGGAAATTTCAGATTTCCTGAATGATCACGAGCTCGACTTTGGCATGACACTTAGACAAGATGATGATGGCAGATTCTTTTTCATTGATGAAGATTCTATTGAATCGGATAATTCTAGCCAGAGCTAGGGGATAACGATGAGGCATCGAAAGAAGGGGCGTGCTCTATCTCGGACTGCTAGCCACAAAAGGGCTACGCTTCGCAATATGGCAACCTCTCTTTTCGAGCATGAGAGGATTGAAACAACGACAGCTAAAGCCAAAGAGCTCCGCCCATTTGCTGAAAAACTTATCACTTTGGGCAAAAGAGGTGATTTACACGCTCGGCGTCTAGCAGGGCGTCATATTACAGATCGTCAGACATTAGCAAAACTCTTCGATGATATCGCCCCACGTTTTGTAGATAGATTAGGTGGGTATACCCGTATCCTAAAGCTAGGCAATCGTCAGGGAGATGCTGCAGAGATAGCGCTGATCGAATTGGTAGATTAAACTGAAGAAATATCGAATACTGTGCACTAAACAAGATCAGGGAGTATAGTATAATATGGCATCGTCCGAGCCCCCTAAAATCGTGTCCCACGATAGATCTCAAATCTTGATGGTCTCAGCCTTTATTGTTGTGGGTAGTTTTTTGTTCTGGCTAAATATCAAAGCAGCTGACACTGAGGTAGCAGTTATAGAAGATACTACTGGAGAGTCTAGTGAAATAAGCTCAGCTCCTGTAGTGGATGTAGCTTTGTTTGGATCCAATCCAATGGCACATAGCGATGGCATTGTTCGCATCAATAATTTATTGGTACAGAGTGGTGTAGGATCTCAAGCTTTCTTTGTGGAGATGCCCGGTCAACCAGGTCCCTATCTGGTAAAGCTGGGACCTGATGTTGTGGCAGATAGTGTGTCGGTACCCAGTGGTTCTAAGGCTTCGGTCATCGGAAATGTTTATGCCATGACAGATAGTGTGGCTGACGATTGGGTGGCCACTGGTGCCATTACTGAAGATGACAAAATATTGGCTTCTTTTGCAGAATCTTTCCTAGAGGCTTTAGACATAATAGTTGTGGCCGACGGCGGGCTATAATTAGGAACTACTTGTACGGCCTGAGTACGAAAAGGTATATAGCATTATGGCTAGAGTATGTTACATATGTGGCAAGAGACCTACAACGGGCAATAACGTTAGCCATGCCAATAATAAAACCAAACGGCGCTGGCTACCTAATCTACAGACTGTAAAAATAGTTACTAGGGAAGGTGACAGACGTCGTGTTCGGGTCTGTACTACTTGTATTAATGGAGGAAGAGTTACTAAGGCACCTCCTCTCCAGGCTAACGAAGCCTAGTAATTTTACCCGGTGAGCCAGTAATTGGTTTTCATCAACTCTAAAAAATATCTTTACCAGAAACTGCCAAGTGTTTTTAGGAAAATCTATTTTTTAGAAATACCACAAATACAAAGATGATTGGGTTAAACAATTATGTATGAAGGAAATCGTGGCGAGAGAAAAATCCAATCTTTACAACAGAGCCGAGAGCGTGCCAAAAGGTTCTATAAGCGTCAAATGCGAGACAGTCTTTCGGAAAAGATGGTTGATTTAGTAGGTCGACAGGAGATGGTTTTTGTAGCCACCTCTGATGAAAACGGTAACTGTGATTGCTCTCCTAGATTTGGAACTGCCGGTTTTGTTATCGTCTTAGATGAAAGGACGCTCGCCTACCCCGAATATCGTGGAAATGGTGTATTTGCTAGCCTAGGTAACATAATTGAGAACCCTCACATTGGTCTTGTATTCTTGGATTTTTTTGATACAACTGTGGGCTTGCATATCAATGGAGCTGCTGCTGTTTACCCTAACACAGAACTTCCTTTGGTCTTAAGTTCATACCTCGAAAAAGAATCTCCCACGATAGATTCTAAGGTAGAACAATGGGTAGTGATAACAGTAGAAGAAGCTTATATACATTGTTCTAAACATGTGCCACGCCTGGCCAAGGAAGACAAAGCCATCAGATGGGGTACGAATGATCTTTTAGCAAAGTCTGACGATTACTTTATCCCGTTCGGAGTCACTGGCCCCATCAAAAAAACGAACTTGAAATAAGATTAAGACCCTGTTGAACTTAATTCCTGCTTTATCATAAGAATTATGAACCCTGCCGAAACATTTGGAATTTCGGCTGGCGTCCTTCCGCTGGCCAACCTGACCATAGTGGTTACTAGACCGGAAGCTCAATCTGAAGAATTAATCCTACATCTGGAGAGCCTAGGTGCTAACGTCGTTCATATACCCACTATACGAATAGAGCCACCTCAAGACTTGGTGCCACTGGAAAGGGCAGTTTTAGGGGGACATTTAAATGATTGGGTGATCTTCACGTCTGCTAATGGTGTTTTGTCTTTTCAAGATGCAGCTAACAAAATGGGGATTGGAATTCTGGAATCTTTACGTCAGGTTTTAGTTTGTTGCATTGGACCTGCAACAGCTCAAACTGCAGAGTCTGTCGGCCTGTCTGTTAGTCTTATACCTGAGACCCATATGGCCGAAGGAGTTTTAGATGCTTTTTCAGATATCGGTTCACTGAACGGTATAAAATTTCTTTTACCGGTAGCCGCTGGAGCAAGGAAGGTCCTCCCCAAAGGCCTTCAAAGTTTGGGGGCGGTAGTAGATGTTGTAACATCTTATCAGGTACTGGCTGTTGACAACATTTCTCCTGAATTACTTGTTCGACTCAGTATGGGTATAGATTTAATTACGTTCACATCACCTTCGTCTGCCCAAAGCTTTCATCAATTAACCGAAGGAAGAATACTTGCCCCAGTAGCGGTTATTGGTCCTGTTACTTCATTGGCTGCTCAAAAGTTAGGTTACGATGTGTTAGTAGAAGCAGAAGAATTTACAATTTTGGGGTTAGTGGAAAATATTGTGAAGTGCTATCAGGGAGAGATTTAATGAGCGAAAAATTTTAAGGTTGCGAATTGGTATCTAAATTGAATTTAACAACTATAAATACGACTATAGAAAACCTTAGCACTGGTGATTTAACGGTTGGTGTTATGGGGCTGGGCTATGTCGGGCTTCCTCTGTCTGTGGAGATTGCTCGCTCGGGCATAAGGGTTTTAGGCTTTGACGTCAATCCAGAAGTGGTGGATAGTATCATGTCTGGACGAAGTCATGTTGAAGACATCACCGATGATGAACTAAAGGAGGTTGTTACTACTGGACATCTTGTAGCTATTACAGACATGGAACGACTATCAGAATGTGATGCCATCTCAATTTCTGTTCCTACCCCTCTTTCAAAAACCCAAGATCCTGATGTTTCGTATGTGATTGCAGCAGCTCAAGCAGTTGCAAAATCTCTCAAGCTCGGCCAACTAGTCGTTCTGGAGTCAACAACCTATCCGGGCACCACTCGAGAAGTATTTCTGCCTATACTAGAGGATACTGGCCTCAATGCGGGAGAAGATTTTTTCCTCTGCTTTTCTCCGGAACGCGTTGATCCTGGCAACACTTTATGGAAGACTAAAAACACACCTAAGGTTATAGGTGGTATTACACCTACATGTACTCAAGCTGGCATGGCTCTTTACGGTCGCTTCATAGATAGGATGGTAGCAGTGTCGTCCACTGAAACAGCTGAGATGGTGAAAATTTTGGAGAATACTTTTCGGGCAGTGAATATTGCTATGGTTAACGAAGTTGCTCTCATATCTGACCGCCTGAAAGTAGATGTATGGGAAGTCATTGAAGCAGCTGCCACCAAACCCTTTGGCTTCATGAAGTTCACTCCGGGCCCAGGCTTGGGGGGTCACTGCATACCGGTAGATCCTCATTATTTGGCATGGAAAATGCGGACCTTAGATTATCGGACACGGTTTATTGACCTCGCTTCTGAAATCAATGCTGAGATGCCTCAGTTCATTGTAGGCAAAGTGCGTTCAGCTCTTAATGCGAACAAGAAAACTGTAAACGGGTCCAATATCCTTGTTCTAGGTGTTGCTTATAAAAAAGATGTAAATGATACGAGAGAATCGCCGGCACTGGATATAATGAGGATCTTGGCGGCAGATGGAGCCCACTTATCATACCATGATCCTTTTGTGCCCGAAGTAACTGAGGATGGTGAACAGTTATTCTCAGTTCCGCTAAACGATCAAATTTTGTCGGAGTCCGATGCAGTGGTTATCGTAACAGACCACTCTTCCGTAGACTATAATAAAGTGATCGATATGGCAGCTGTCATAGTTGATGCACGCCATGTGACCGCACCGTTATTGGACAAGTCTGTTAAGCATTATAGGGATTGGATAGTGAAAGGTGGAGTTTCCTGATTCATATCGAGATTTTGTCCTAAAACCTATATGAATAGTTTATTTTCACGCTTCCACCTCGGGATAGAGTTAAGAATTCTCGATTTTTGTCAAATAATCCGGAACCAAGATTCTGCCAGTTCTGTGTGAATACTAAGAAGAGTTCGTTGCCAGGGTTAAGAATCCACCGTGTCCGCATGAAAAGTCCCACAATTCCTGAAACGTCATCATATTGGATATTACCAGTTATTGATGCTAAGGGAGTCACACTCCATTCGCTGGCTATCCGGAATAGATTAGCATCAAAATATCCTTCTGGAAGGTCCACTTTGTTATTTTCAATGTCAGCTGATATTAAAATTCCAGGAGATGGTCGAAAGTCTATGCCGAACTCCAATTGAGTTCTTTCTCCACCCCAAAAGCCACCCTTACGAATCTCAAGATTCCCAGAAATCATTCTTCGGCGGGCTGTTCGGGCCCTGATGCTCCATTCCCAGTTTGTGTACTGTCCTTCGCCGACAAATATGCCTTCACTGATCTCGAAAGTGCGATCTAAGTAGTCGAACTGACGTTCAAGGTCGATATCAAAGTTGTCCTGACTCTCGAGGTCGATCCCAAGAACCTTGAATCTCCACTGGCGCTCCTCAGTAATACCAGTATCAATATCTTCCAGGTGACGGAACTGGATAGAGAAATCAAATCTGCGAACCCAACTGATGTTTGGCCTGGGCCGCCAGCCAATGCGGGGTTCTGCCCTACGAAAACCGTTGCGTGTTACGAATCCTACTGAGGGCTTATAGTCGTTCCCGAATTCACGATAAGATATGTGTGCTGACCAGATATCGTTGGGATAATTCAATCGGATTCCGCGAGATGTGAGGTCTGAAAGAGAACGCTTGACATCACGGTCAGGATTGGAGTTCCATGCTGCGAATGCCTGTATTATAAAGTTCTTATCTCCGAAGAGACGAGATGTTCTGTAATAGAGGTCGGTCCCTAAGGTGTGTTGATCCTTGGGAGTTACTGCCATTGGGTCTGTGGGATCCGTTCCTGTGGAGCGACGGGTATAGATTGCTCCTATGGTGGATTGTTCGAATATACCACGCTTAACCCTGGCCACCGTGAAATCTTCTCCCGCGAAAATCTTATTTGTCGTAGTCGCAGATTTGATCTGAGCTGTATTTACATGGATGAATCCCAGCTCATATTTGCCAACTTGTCCACCCAATCTGCTAGCATAGTTAATGGGGATCTGTTCGCCTTCACGCAGTCCTATTTTACGGCTAAAATAGGGATCAGCTCCATTGCTGGGGGCGAAATTAAAAACACTGGATCCCTCGAGGAAGAAATCGCGTCGCTCTGGAAAGCGAAGAGGAAAGCGTGTGAGATTGATACGCCGTTGGTCAACTTCTGCTTCAGCGAAATCCGTATTTACGCTTATCCCAGCCTTCAGGCCCGGCGTGATATTGTAGTTTATATCGATACCGATGTCCCTCGGATAACTGGTTGGTTTGGATTCTTGCGGCACGTTCTTCCAGTTGGCCACTGCGTAAGGGACTGCCTCAAGTCCTATTCCTTGGGACATCCCCCGAAGGCCGGTCAATCGTCCTGCGTGTACAGGTTGGCGTAGGCTCTGGTTGCGCCGATGTCCGCGCCAAAGAATTTCTTCGTTCTTACGGCGGATTGTGCGCTGGAAGTTGATTCCCCATGTGTCTAAATCTGGATTGAAATTTAGTGTCCTGAAAGGGATTCGGATCTCCAGTGACCAGCCGTCAGGCCGGATAAATGTTTTTACCTGCCAGATGCCATCCCAGGCTCGAGAAGTCCCACCGAAACTGGTGCCCCCATAACTTCTTGTCCCCCCAGTTATAAGTGCATCGCTCATAACTCCAGAGGCGTTCGTCTCAAAAAAATAGCCGGTGCGGCCGTCCAAAAAAGTGTCGAGAATAAACATGAAACGATCATCTGTGCTCAGGTATCCATCTCGCTGTTTCTGGAAAGCCAGGATCCCATCCGGATCATCGTATAGTGTGGCTCCGATGTAGATGGCGTGATCATCGTAGACAACCCTGATATCCGTATTTTCTGATGGCACTCCACCTTCCACGGGTTCCTGCTGGGTGAAGTCTGTAATGGGAATTGCCTGTGCCCAAGACGTTTCGTCTAGGCGTCCATCTATTTCTATATTGTCGTTGTTTTGGATCCGAAAGGCTATAAGATTTACAGGGTCGTTTCCTATAGCTGGGGTTATGGGTTCCTGGGCTGAGAGCAAATCATTTATTGTGATAAATAGGCAAGTGAATATTGTTATTCGCACACAAACTTGGATTATTTTTGATGCCATTAATTTCAAACTCAAACACTTTAGAGTGACGGCATTAGTAAATCATAAAATAAACACAACTAGAATAATCGATTAGGATTATTATATGTTACGACAAAGAAGGGCTATTGGTAGTGGGAAGGAATGTTTATATGGTGATTTTTAAAAGTTATTATATGTCTCAATATAATAAGATTCCTAGTAGGAATCCTCGCACTTTGACATCTTTATTTTATATGTATACTGAGAAATAGGCTTAGTTACTTGTTATGAATTCCACATCGTTTAGCTCTGACGAATGGGCGCTAATTTTAGGTGGTTCAAGTGGATTTGGGCTTGCAACTGCACACAAATTAGCTAAGCACGGACTTAATCTCTGCATTATACATCGAGATAGACGCGGTGCCATGCGTCGCATAGAGCAAGAATTTGACATAATAAGAGATAAAGACGTCTCACTCCTTACATTCAACAAGGATGCTCTGGATGCACAGATGCGGACAGATATCCTAGATTCATTGAGTGGGGCATTGGGGGATAAAGGACGAATTCGGGTTGTTCTTCACTCTATTGCTTTTGGAAATTTGAAGTTAATAGGTCCTGAGGGACCCTCTGCCAATACAGCTCGACAACAGTTGTCGGAAGCATTGGGTATCGATGAATCAGAGTTAGGAGATATTGCTGATAGCTTGTTTGATAATGGCGTTGATGGTGTTCAAGGTCTTACAGCTCCCCCGGAATACCCGACAAACTCTTTCCTGGAAGAAGAGGATCTTACGAGGACTATCCATGCTATGGGAACTAGCTTGTTGAGTTGGACACAAGAGCTTTTAGGGCGAGGGATGTTTACTTCTGATGCTCGAGTCCTGGGCTTAACTAGCGAAGGCAATGAAGTGGCCTGGAAGGGCTATGCCGCAGTAGCGGCTGCAAAAGTAGCACTGGAATCAATTTCACGTTCCATAGCTGTAGAAATGGCACCTTTCGGGATACGTTCTAATGTTATTCAAGCTGGAGTAACAGACACTGCAGCACTGCGAATGATTCCAGGAAGCAAACACCTTAAGGCTCAGGCACGGGCCAAGAATCCCTTCGGACGCCTTACCTCTCCGGAAGATGTTGCCAACGTAGTATATCTCCTTTCTTTGCCAGAGGCTGCGTGGATCAATGGGGAAGTTATTCGAGTGGATGGAGGAGAGCGTATTTCGGGCACTTCACGATGAGCCTATATCTTCATGGACTCGGCCATTTTCATCCCGAAAATGAGATTACTAATCAATTCTTAATTGATCTCGATATCGGAACTAATGATGAGTGGATAATAGAGCGGGTTGGCATACGTTCCCGGCGTAGTGTTCTATCTCTCGATTATATACGTGAAACACTCAATGCAGATCCTGCTGCGGCTGTGGAAGCTGCAATGTACACCCATACAGATACCAGTATCATAGCTGCCAATATGGCTTTAGATAGAGCAGGATTGTCCAAGGAAGACATAGGCATGGTCATTTCGGGGTCCAGTAAACCGGAGTGGTCTTCTCCTGCTGAAGCATGCGTGATCGCTCAAGCTTTAGGGATAGAAGTGCCGGCTTTCGATATGAATTCAGCGTGTACGAGCATGTGCGTAGCACTTTACACTCTATCACTTATGCGTCCTGAGGAATTGCCAGACTACATCCTATTGGTTACCCCCGAGAGCACTACAACAGTTGTGGACTATTCCGACCGTTCAGCTGCAGTACTATGGGGAGATTGTACAACTGCTGCTGTAGTATCCACTAAAATATCCTCCAGGATCCAGATTCTGGGTAATACATTTGAGTCAAGTCCCGCAGGAAGTGACAAAGTTACAGTGCCTGTTTTTGGCCACTTCAGCCAAGAAGGCCGCACAGTACAAATGTTTGCTATTAAAAAGACCGTAAGGCTTATGAGAGAAATACAGAAAGAGTTTCCAGGTCAGGGGCGGTCACTCCATTTTATCGGCCATCAAGCCAATCTCAGGGTCCTAGAAACAGTTTGCCAGCAATGCAATATAGACGACTATCATCATCATTGTAATGTTGTAGAATATGGTAATACGGCAGCCGCTGGAGCTCCTTCTGTAGTGTCTATGAATTGGGACCGATGGACTGAAGGTGACGACATAGCGATAATCGGAGTGGGTTCTGGCCTGTCTTGGTCAAGATATATACTCAGTTTTGGAGGCGCCCTGTGAGATACGATGAATTTCGTGCAAGGTCATCTTTTTCCCAAGAGGAAATCCTGGCCTTTGCACATGGACGCCTACTTGAAGATAAGCCTCCAGAGTTCAAGGCCCGTTTTCCACTACCACCCATGCTGATGGTAGATCGCATTGATCACATTTCACGGGAAGGTGTCCGGGGCAGGATAGTGGCTGAGCGTGATATTCGCCTCGATGACTGGTTTTTTCAATGCCACTTCCTAGAAGATCCAGTCCAGCCGGGATGTCTTGGCGTTGATGGTGTCTGGCAGCTCATTGGCTTCTACTGTGCTTGGAATGGTGCCTTGGGAACTGGGCGAGCTCTAGGTTGCTCTGAAGTAGACTTTTTTGGACAGATCAGACCACACGACAAAGTGGTCAGATACGAAATAGACATAGTTAGATATCAGGATTTGCCACAATCTGGTTCCGCTATAGCCATTGGCGATGCGGATATTCTAGTAGATGGCGATTCTATATATAAGATCAAGCGTGCTAAGGTGGGAGTTTTTCGCGACATCGACTATAATGATTATCCCTGGCCTTCTCAGAGGTCCCGGGGTGGTAAGATGGCAGAATAAAAAGCATGTCCGAATATCCGGGGACGATATTAACTCCAGCACAGATATTAGAGTTGCTACCCCAGCAGGATCCTTTCAGGTTTATTGACCGCATACTCGAAGTATCTGAAGATCATATTGTGGCTGATTACCGCTTTCGACCTGACGCAGATTTTTATCGAGGTCATTTCCCTGGAGATCCGGTCACCCCAGGAGTCCTGCTTCTGGAGTCTTTTGCCCAGATTGGCGTTGTTGCACTGGGTATCTATATCATTGCATTAGAGCAGGGCATTGAAGGTGTACAGAAGAGGGTAGCACTCTTTTCTGATGCCAACGTTGATTTCACTGGTGTGGTAAAGCCTGGAGATAGGGTGACTACATCGGCAAGGAAGTTATTTTTCCGGCGCAATAAGTTCCGTTCGGAGGCGACTATGACATTGGATGATGGAACTGTTGTATTGTCTGGAATGATATCCGGTGTAGGAGTAGAGCGATGAGCCAACGGGTGGTTGTTACTGGTTTGGGGGTGGTAGCCCCTAATGGCGTTGGCTTGGATCAGTATACTAAGGCCTTACGCGGGGGCATTTCTGGGGTTCGCCACTATCCCCAACTAGAGGAATTGAAGTTTGGATGTACAGTGGGAGGCATCCCACAGGGAGTGGACGATATAGCAGATAGATATTTTGAAGAAGACGAACTTTTGGCTATGAACAGTAGCCATCGGTACGGATGTATTGCGGCCGTTGATGCATGGACTGATGCTGGATTTGAGTTGCCCACACCAGGTGACGAAAGTGTCGACTGGGATTCTGGTGCTATTCTCGGAACTGGAATTGGGGGGATGGATACTGCAGGTGAAAAGCTAGTACCATTAGTAGATACTGGAAAAGTGCGCAGGCTTGGATCAACTATTGTAGAACAGGTTATGGGCAGCGGAGTATCTGCGCGCGTAGCTGGGCTTCTGTCTTTAGGAAATCAGGTGACAGCTAACTCAAGCGCATGTAGCACAGGATTGGAGGCGATAATTGAAGGATACCATCGGATAATCGCTGGTCGGGCTAAGCGTATGTTGTGTGGAGGGACAGAGGGATCTAGTCATTATTCTTGGGCTGGTTTTGACTCGATGCGTGTTCTTTGCAGAAGTCATAATGACGAACCTGAAAGGGCTTCGCGCCCACTCAGTGCATCTGCAGGGGGGTTTGTTCCAGGCAGTGGTGCGGGAATTTTGCACTTGGAGAGTTTGGAGAGTGCACAAGAAAGAGGTGTACGAATTTATGCTGAAATTTTGGGTGCGGGAATCAACTGTGGGGGACATCGCAGTGGAGGCAGCATGACAGCACCGAACCCAGAAGGAGTAGAGCGTTGTATATTACAAGCTATTGATGACGCTTCCATAGATCCGCATGAAGTGGACGCCATAAATGGTCACTTAACAGCTACTGGGGCTGATTCGCAAGAGGTTTTTTCTTGGGCAAAAGCTTTGAAGCGGACACCTAAGACTTTCCCGTTGATATCTTCTACTAAATCTATGATTGGACACGGACTAGGTGCTGCAGGTGCACTAGAGTCGGTTGCTTGTATTTTGATGCTGGAAAATGGGTTCGTCCATCCTTCAATAAACTGTGAAGATATTCACCCTAACATTGAGGAATATGTTGGCTCAATTCCACAGGCAGTACACGAAATGACAAATCTGAATACTATTATAAAGGCAGGTTTTGGTTTTGGTGATGTAAATTCTTGTGCGATCTTTCGTAAATGGGTTGATTAATATTGTATCAAACCGGGAAAGGTTTATGACTAGAGAAGAAATTTTTAAAAAAGTTATTGAGATTGTTAGGCCTTATGTGAAGAGTCAAGAAGCACTGGATTCTGTTAACGACGACACGAACATACTGGAAGACCTCAAGGTCAACTCAGCACGTTTGGTTGACATTATTCTCAATTTTGAAGATGAGTTCGACATTGAAGTGGAAGATGAAGACGCAGATGCTGTTAACACGGTAGGTGATGCTGTAAATCTCATTCAACAAAAGATCACCTAAGTTAGAATTGTGTCTGGACTTTCTTTTAAAGCACGAATTGCGCTTGCGATTCAGCGAGAAGCGGGTCGGGTGTCTTCCGTTTTATGGATTACCTCGATCGTTTTTGCAATGCGATTTCTGATGCGTTATAGGGTCAAGAATGCTAGCATATTGCGCAAACGTTTTCGTGCTATGATGCGCGATAATGACAAGCCTTTATTGATATGTGCCAATCATCTCACCATGATAGACTCTGCAGTTGTTGCTTGGGCCCTTGGGGGGAGTTGGTGGTATATATTCCACTATTCTAGGATGCCCTGGAATCTGCCCGAGTACACTAACTATGCTTCTCTTTGGCCTAGCAGGATAGGTGCCTGGCTGACCAAGTGCATTCCGGTTAGACGGGGTGGTAAAAGGCAGGATGTATACGGAGCAATCGATCGAGTACAGCATCTTCTGTCTCGTGGAGAGACCACACTAGTCTTTCCTGAGTCTGGGCGCAGCCGAACGGGTCGCGTACAGTTTGATTCCATTGCCCATGGAGTTGGAAGAATATTGAATTCCGTACGGGATTGCCGTGCATTATGTGTCTATGTAAGGGGTGACCGGCAAAAGACTTGGTCTACTCTTCCTGCTCGCGGTGATTCTTTTTATGTCGACTTCGAGATTTTCAAGCCTGAATCGGAGCATTCTGGACTCCGACGCTCAAAAGATCTCGCGGAACAAATAGTAGCTCACCTCGCTCATATGGAGCAAAAGTACTTTGCTCGTAGGTAATGATATAGTAGATCTCCATGATCCATGGAGCCAATCTGATAAGATTCATGCCCGTTTTGATAGTCGTGTATTTACTTCAATCGAAAATTCCTATATCAGTGCCAGCAATTCGGCACACCGATCGAGGTGGCTGCTCTGGGCGGCTAAGGAAAGTACTTTTAAGGTTGCCCGGAAAATTAATGCTAAGACACAGTTCTTCCCGAAAAAATTCATTGTTCGTATGACAGGAAAAACGAGTGCTGAAGTTGTCCATGATTCGATACGATTCGGTGTCTGTTTTGAGATAACGGATGAATGGCTACACGCCCTTGCAGAGCCAATCCATCAAAATGCAAACTCTTTTGATCCAAGTTGCTCCAGGTCTCATACTTGTGTGCGGTCTGTGAATATCGAAGAATTAGGTATTAGCAGTAATCATAAAAGTTCTTTTGTGAGAGAGGTGGCAAGAACTACTGCTAGCTCTTTGGTGAACATCTTGCCAGGTGACATAGAAATAATAAATAAGTCAGGGGTGCCATTTTTTTTCTGTCAGGGCGAACGTTTACCAATAGGCTTGTCTTTGTCTCACCATGGCCGTTTTGTTGCTTGTGCGTTAGCCATGGATGAATCTCTTAAATTATCCTCGGCTTGACCCTTACCATTTAACTGACGAAAAGGTTCTGATAGTGAAACCTACGGACGTCACTGATCCACAGTATTACCACAAGGTTGTCGATTGCCAGTGGGCATGTCCAGCACACACAAACGTTCCTGAATATATTCGACTCATTGCCCAGGGAAGGTTCACTGAATCGTATATGCTAAATCGTGAATCAAATGTTTTTCCAGGAATTCTAGGAAGGACGTGTGATCGGCCCTGCGAACCAGCCTGTCGGCGGGTTAGAGTTGAGGACGAGCCTGTGGCTATATGTCGCTTAAAGAGAGTGGCTTCTGACCTAAAAGGTGATGTATCAGATTTACTGCCTAAAGCTTCTCAAGATAAGAACGGTAAAAGAGTTGCACTGATTGGTGCGGGCCCAGCATCGCTTACTGTAGCAAACGATCTCATGCAACTAGGATATGAATGTGTACTATACGAGAAGATGGATCGTCCCGGTGGTCTAATGCGTGTCAATATCCCTGCTTTCAGGCTTCCAGTTGATGTTTTAAATGAAGAGATAGATGTAATTCTAAACATGGGCGTGGAAGTCCACTACAACCACCCAGTGGAAAGCCTAAGAGATTTTCTAGACCAAGAAAATTTCGATGCTGTTTTTATTGGAACGGGGGCCCCAAAGGGGAAAGAGCTCAATATACCAGGGCGAGACGAAGCTGACGCTAACATACACATCGGTATCGAATGGTTAGAGTCGGTTCATTTTGGACATGTGGACTCTATTGGAGAGAGAGTATTAGTTATTGGAGTAGGCAACACGGCCATGGACTGTTGCCGCACTTCGAAACGTATTGGCGGACTAGATGTTAAGGTGATGGCTCGAAAGAGCAGACCTTACTTCAAGGCATCTGCCTGGGAACTGGAAGATGCCGAAGAAGAAGTGGTGGAGATTGTTGAAAACTATGCTCCGAGCCGTTTCATCCTTCAAGATGGCATTCTGGTTGGCATGGAATTCGATGTTGTTGAATGGCATCCGGATGATACGGGCAGGCTGGTTGCTACCAAGCTAGATGTAGCGACCATTCCTTGTGACGATGTTATCCTTGCCATTGGTCAAGACAACGCCTTTCCTTGGATAGAGCGGGATATCGGCATCGAGTTCGGAGAGTGGGATATGCCAGTAGTGGATCGCACTACATTCCAGACTACTCGGGAGGGAGTTTTTGTTGGGGGAGATGCGGCATGGGGTCCGGAAAATATTATTTGGGCTGTGGAGCATGGGCATCAAGCTGCTATATCGATTCACAACTACTGCCAGGATCTTCCGCTCACGGAACGTCTTCCTTATGGAATGAATCTTGTTTCTCAGAAAGTGGCACTTCACTCCTGGAGCTATGGAAGTGACTATAATCCTGTTTCTCGCTCCAAAATGACCCATGTCGACCTGGTGGAACGCTTCAAAGCCTTAGAAATAGAAGTCGAATTAGGCTTTGACCCAGAACAGACTGCTGCTGAAGTAGAACGTTGTCTGAATTGTGATATTCAGACCCACTTCATTCCAAACCTATGCATAGAATGTGATGCGTGTATCGATGTGTGCCCTGTATATTGCCTGACCATCACCCATGATGGTGCGGAGGAAGATCTGAGGACACGACTTACAGCTCCGGCAGACAATCTGGATCAGGATATTTATGTGTCCGAGGCTCTCCCACAGACAGCTCGAGTGATGGTCAAAGATGAGGACCTTTGTATTCACTGTGGGCTATGTGCTGAACGATGTCCTACAGCAGCTTGGGATATGCGCAAATTTGATCTACTCATACCGTATGCCGGAAGACCGATTTGGAACAAGACACTAGAGCCCGTATAAACGATTTTGCTCTAAAGGTTGCCACCATAAATGGTACGGGTTCTGCCAGTGCCAATGGTTTGCTCATGCAAGCTGTTTTCCGTATGGGAGTTCCAGTTTCGGGGAAGAACGTATTTCCTTCGAACATTCAAGGGTTGCCAACCTGGTATGAGATTCGTGTCAACAAGGACGGATATGATGCCAGAGCTTCTCATTTTGACATCATGGTAGCTATGAATCCTAAGACCTATGAGCAAGATATTACCGAAGTCCGCTCAGGAGGGTTTGTTCTTTACGATTCAACGTGGCCGATAAAAGGAGACCTAATAAGAGAAGACGTAACTTATTTGGGTGTACCGCTTGCTCGCATGTGTGTTGAGAACTTTGATGGTTCCAGAGAACGTATCTTGATGACAAACATAGCATATGTAGGTGCTCTTGCTGCTTTTTTAAAAATTGACCTAGATATAATCCAAGAATTACTAAAAGAAACATTTAAGAAAAAACCTAAGTTGGTAGAGTCTAACGAGGTGGCAATTAGGCTAGGGTACGAATACGCTACAGGGCATTTTGAATGCCCCCTTCCTTTCTATATGGAACACCTCGATTGTAACGTTGATCATGTCCTCATGACCGGAAACACTTCGGCAGCTTTGGGTTGTGTGTATGCTGGTGCTACAGTGGGAGCCTGGTATCCAATTACTCCAGCTACGTCAGTAATGGATTCTTTCAAGATGTTCTGTAGTCGTTTCCGTAAAGATCCCGAGACTGGAGAAAATCTTTACTGCGTAATACAAGCAGAAGACGAGCTAGCTGCCATCGGTATGGTGTTAGGGGCATCATGGATGGGAGCCAGAGCTTTTACACCTACCAGTGGTGCCGGCATATCTCTTATGAATGAATTTATTGGTTTGGCCTATTACGCTGAGGTGCCTGCAGTGCTATTTGATATTCAGCGTACTGGGCCTTCTACTGGTATGCCAACTAGGACTCAGCAGGGGGATTTCTTCGAAGTTGCTTATGCGTCACATGGTGATACCAAGCATTTAGTCCTTTTTCCAGCTGAACCTCGAGAGTGTTTTTATATGGCAGTAGAAGCGTTTGATCTCGCCGAACGTTTTCAGACACCCGTATTTTTAGTGTCAGACCTGGATATTGGCATGAATGATTGGATTTGTAAGCAGTTGGAATGGGATGATGACTATGTTCCTGATAGGGGAAAGGTATTATCTGTCCAAGATATCGAGAATATTAAGGAGTTCTACCGATACATGGATGTAGACGGCGATGGTATTCCTTATCGCACTCTACCAGGTGTGCATCCTGATGCTGCTTATTTTACTAGGGGATCAGGGCATGACCGATTTGGGCGTTATACGGAAGATGGGGAACTATATAAGGATGTTATGGATCGTATTGCCAGGAAAATTGATGGTGCTGCCGATTATCTCCCGGATCCTGAAATCTTGCAATCTAAAAGTACTAATGTTGGAATTGTCACTGTAGGCAGTTGTCGTGCTCCAGTTCTAGAGGCAATAGATCGACTTGCTGAGGCAGGGGTAGTCTTGGACTATATGCGAGTACGCGGATTTCCTTTTTCTGAGACTGTTAATGAGTTTTTAGAATCCCACGACATAAACATAGTAATTGAGCAGAATCGTGATGCACAGTTCATGCGCCTGCTCTTTCTTGAAACAGGTGTTGCGAAGAGCAAGCTCGTGTCCGTCCGAGATAATCGAGGTTCTCCTATGACCGCTGATTTTGTAATAAAAGGTATCCAAGATCAACTGGCGCTAATACAGACGTAAATGGAGCAAGATTATTAATGGCACAGACAGAGAAACCTGAAGTACGCCACCCAAAGATCAAAAAAAATTCTTTGGGGCTTACACAGCGTGACTACGAAGGCACGATGTCTACGCTTTGTGCAGGCTGTGGACATGATTCGATTACCGCAGCAATAGTTCAAACATTCTTCGAACTGGAAATACCCCCTCACAGAGTTGCCAAACTGAGTGGCATTGGTTGCTCATCAAAAACACCCACTTACTTCTTAAAAGAAGCCCACGGGTTTAATTCTGTCCATGGTCGTATGCCTTCGATAGCTACAGGTGCGAATGCAGCAAATCGTGAACTTGTATACGTAGGCATCTCCGGTGATGGAGACTCTCTCTCTATCGGAATCGGGCAACTTTGTCACGCGATCAGGCGAAATGTGAATATGATATATGTGCTGGAGAATAACGGTGTGTACGGCCTCACTAAGGGCCAATTCTCTGCCTCTGCTGACGTGGGCACAAAGTCAAAACAGGGTGTGGAAAACCTAATGGGGCCAATCGACCCAGTTCCCCTAGCCCTTACCTTGGGTGCGACTTTCGTAGCTCGTAGTTTTTCGGGAGACAAAAACCAATTGGTTCCATTGCTTAAGTCAGGTATTCAGCATAGAGGTTTTGCTTTATTAGATGTTATATCACCCTGCGTGACTTTTAATGATCACGAAGGATCTACCAAGAGTTATGCTCACACTCGCTTTCATAATTACAAATTGGTGGAGACTGATTTTGTTCCGTTACAAAGCGAGATCAAGGCTGAGCAAACCCAAGGATCTGTTACTGCAGTAACTATGCATGACGGCAGTGTGGTGAGATTCAGGTCAGTTAATGATGGCTATGATCCCACAGATCGGGCAGCAGCCTATGCACATGTGCAAGATACCCAAGCTAGAGGAGAGGTTGCTACTGGGCTGATCTATATTGATCCTTCTGGAGAAGATATGCACGCTTTTGAAGAAACAGTGCAAGAGGCTTTGGTTAATGTCCCCCATGAAAGGCTATGTCCCGGGAGTGAAGCTTTAGCTGAACTCCAAAAAAATTGGCGATAAATAATGACCAAAGATAAAGGGAGGCTGGAGGCCATTTGGCTGAAGACATCACGTAATGGCCCAATGGACCCTGTTAACGAAACAATTGCTGTCAAGGATCGCGGCCTAGAGGGCAATGCTGACTTTGGTAGAAGTAGGCATATAACTCTTATAGAGAAAGAAGTGTTTGATAGCCTTAAAAATAAATTAAGTGATAACGTGGATCCAAGTATGAGGCGTGCCAACTTTCTTTTGAGTGGGATTCGCCTGCAAGACAGCAAAAATCGCATTTTGATTGTGGGAGATCTTCGTATACAAATTCAAGGTGAGACCAAGCCTTGCATGGTCATGGATCAGTCATTTCCAGGCCTCAAAGAGGCTTTAATCCCTAATTGGATGGGTGGTGCATATGGGAGAGTCCTCAATGGAGCGACTGTGCGTGTTGGCGATTATGTGAGCTGGGAGAATTAGCTGGGATGGATACTAGATCTTTATCTAGGTGTTAGTAACCACTGAGGTTTTGCTTACTTATATCAAGATTGTTTGCGTTTAAATTTTTGTGCTAAGATCTTCAGGTTTTTGGATTTCCCAATTACGGTGAGCCGGTCTTTTTCCTTAAGGATTGTAGTTGCTTGCGGGATAATGATTTCCGAACCGCGACTTATTAGAGCGACAAGAGTGTCTTCTGGCATACTAATATCCTTTAAAGAAAGACCTATGAGTGAAGAAGCCGGTATATCAGGGTTCAGTGTAAGAGATAATACTCGTTCGTCACGGAGCATCGCTTCTTTAAGTTCTTGATGGTCAGATGCTGACATCCATAAGTCCATGAAATCTTCTCTATCTGCAAGGCCAGCAATTTGAGCTAAGATCCTAAGGTGTTGAGTAGGGTTTCTCTCCGGACTTACCAGGAAGAAAGCTGCCCGAACTGATTCAGGTGTATCTTCTATTGATTTCTTAGTTTGAATGTCCATATCGATGCCATCGGCACATCTGACTAGAACCATTCTTGGGGATTCTATTGTTTTGAGGCGGAGGTGTGGCAGTGCCACTCCGTGGGATACTGGTGTGATACCTACGATTGTTCCTTCCAAGAAACCATCTGTCAGTTTCTTAGCTGATGTATCGCAAAATTCAGCTAGGTGCCTGGAGGCATCTTCAATTATTTCTCGGAATCCCTTGCTTCCATCTATATCTATAACACTAGCAGATGCCACTACCATCTCGAAAGGATCGGCTTTACGAAGACCCTTTTCTTTCATGATTTCTCGGAGTTCTTGGTCCAGACCAGTGTCGCGTTGGCGACCTAATCTTTCGAAAATGTGGTAGATAGCACCTTCACTGAGAACACGTGCTCGAGCGTAATATGTGTACCAGATTGCTCCAAAAACGATGAGGCCAGCAGTGAATAGGCTAGGTAGGATGCCCATCTCTACAACGATCCAAAATGGAGCTAGTACTCCTAATAAGTGAAGCCAAGGATAAAATGGCGAACGATAGCTTGGGTCGTACGATTCGATGCGACTCTCTCTCATGACAATAACAGCAGTACAAGACAGGGCGAACATCACTAGCTTAAAGGAGCTTGCCAACTTTGCGATTTTGGTGGGGTCAAATAATGTGACGCAAAGAATAATAAATATCACCGTGAAAAATATTCCGGTGACGGGAGTGCCTCTTTGGCTGACTTTCGAGAAAAAGTCCGGTAAGATCCGGTCTCTACCCATGGCCAAGGGATACCTAGAAGCACTTAGTATCCCCGCATT